>ERZ772821.605-NODE-605-length-26563-cov-6.520258_pt1 | contig 26563 bp, 38 predicted proteins | sample MGYA00580859_ERZ772821 | MGnify/ENA primary metagenome ERZ772821 (study PRJEB29015, sample SAMEA2737674) | human gut metagenome | biome: human gut; feature: human-associated habitat; material: faeces | place: China | collected 2012 ...
GCCAGAGCAGGTACAATCTCGAATACTGTAACAATGTTACCAACGCCGCCGGTCGCTGGGTACGGGGCTTTTTCGGGATCGAGGCATTGGTTCATCCTAATATATCGGTGCTTTCCGGTGATTCGCTGCGTACGTACGTACCGAGAGACACATCGGAAGGGTGGCGGGACTGAACCACTGTACGTACGTACGCAGCGGTTAGCCCTGTTACCTCATATATTGCAAACACGCCTCACCGCCTAAAGTGGTCGTTCCCATTTTGGGAACAACCAAAACGGACAGGAAACGCAGTGATTTTGCAGGCATATTTTGAAGCAATCACAAAACGGCGAAATGTTTCTCCCTTTTCCGCACACCGTTCACTGGATAGCGGCTCGCGGAACTGCGCACACGCTGCATCGTCTCGTGCAGATACAGCCCGAACGGGGAAAAGCCCCGTATTTCCGCGAAGTCGAATATTCCGACTCTGATCAACGATACGGGAGGAATTATTTCTATCGCAAAACAGCATTTGCGCAAATTTCACCATTGACCAAAGCCGGTGCGCTCTCCAGCGCAGCCGGTTCTTTTTATGACGCAACCGGAAATCATGCTTTAACCCCCAAGTAAAAAAATGGAGGAATTTTTATGAAGTCAAGCATCCGAAATGAAATCAAGGCGCAGATCATTCGCGCCGGGTACACCATGCAGGAAGTCGTTGACCTTCTGCACGACGAATATGGCTGGAGCGACAGCGTATCCAACCTTTCCGGCAAATTGCAGCGGGGTTCGCTGCGGTATCGGGAGGCCGTAGAGCTGGCCGATGTGCTGGGGTACGATGTGGTCTGTCAGAAACGGAGGTAATCGTATGACCGATGCGGAAAAGAAACTGTTGCAGGCAAAGCACCGCATGGAGGAAGCCCAAGCGCGGGATCGGGTCAAGGAACGCAAGGCCCGGACACGGCGGCTGATCCAGGAAGGTGCGATTTTGGAAAAGGCGATGCCAGAGGTGCGGGCGATGGAGTTGTCCGACCTCGAAAGCTATCTCTTGCAGAAGCGGTAACGATTTTATTTTTACGCTGGAGGGCCTCCGGGAAACCGGGGGCTTTCCTTTTTTGTACCCGAAGGGCGCACTTACTCACCACCCCGAAGGGGCAGTGGTACTTGCCGTTGGCAAGCCGTGCGCTCTCCGAGGGGAATTGCGCCTCCTGCGGGAGCCGCCGGACGATGCCACAGTCCGGTTGGTTCTGCTGTCATCGTCCACGCAGTTATCGCAAGTACACCCGCTTTTGCGTCTGTGAGCAGGGGTACAGTTTGTACCCCTGCCTTGCGCCAACTGCCTGCGAAAACCTGCCACCGGCAGCTTTGTCGCAAATATGGGTATCGCTTCTCCGGCGATACCCATTTTCTTTTTGCGAAAAAGAAACAAAAACGAAGGGAAGGTGAGAACGAATGGCAATCTACCATTTGGAAGCAAAAGTAGTCAGCCGGGGCAATGGGCGTTCTGCTGTTGCCGCTTCCGCCTATTTGAGCTGTTCCAAGATATTGAATGACTATGACGGAGTACAGCATGACTTCATACGAAAGAAAGGGCTTATATGGCAGGATGTGTTCCTGCCGGAATTTGCTCCGTCGGACTGGAAAGACCGCGGCGTTTTATGGAATGCGGTGGAGAAAAATGAAAAGACGAAGGACAGCCGCCTTGCCCGTGAGTTTGTTCCTGCTTTGCCCATTGAGCTGACACCGTCACAATGGCAGGAACTTCTGACGGATTTCATTCAGAACAATTTTGTTGCTGATGGGATGTGCGCCGATGTTGCTGTCCATGATCCATATCCGCCCGGGCACAATCCCCATGCCCATATCATGGTAACGGTTCGCCCTTTGGACGAAAAAGGAAACTGGCAGTACAAGGCCGAGAAAGAATATGTCTGTGTCCGAAACGGCGAAGAACGGGGCTTTACCGCCGCTGAATTCAAAGCGGCGCAGGCTGATGGGTGGGAGAAGCAGTACCCTTACAAGGTCGGCCGCAAGAAGGTATATCTGCCGTCCTCCGAAGCAGAAAAACACGGATATGAACGGGTCAGCAAATACCCAAAAAGCACGAAATACGGAAGGCAAAATCCTATATCCGAGCGTTGGAACAGCGAAGAACAACTTGTCCAGTGGCGCAAGGCGTGGGCAGATGCAGCGAATCGTTATCTGGAACGGTACGGACATGAAGAACGCATTGACCACCGCAGCCATGCAGAACGGGGATTGGACGAGCAGCCAACCATTCATGAGGGCGTTTTCGCCCGTTCGCTGGAACGGCAGGGAGTCATCTCTGACCGCTGCGAGATAAACCGACAGATCAAAGCAGACAACGCTTTGCTTCATGAACTGAAAGCCGCCGTTAGAAAGCTGGCACAGGCAGTCAAAAACACGATTCCCGCTCTTGCAGAAGCGATGGAACGGCTGCGTGGCAATATGATAATCTTTCGCTACCAGCTTCGCCATATCGGCATGGGAAAACACCGTATGAACGAGCATATTCAGGCAGCTATACCAAAGCTGGAGCGGTATATGGGCTTGGTACGGCAATTTAAGGAAAAAACGAAAGAACGGAAAAATCTGCTTGCCGAGAAAAAGGAAACGCCATTTTATCAGATACCAAAGCTGCGTGACCTTGCCCGAAGCATTGCGGAGCTGACGGAAGAATTGGAAGAACTGAAAACGGAAAAGGAAATGCTGCTCCGTTCTCTGGACTGCGCCGATAATACCGGCATTTCTTCTATAAAGAAGGATATTGCTGCAATGGAAAGTGCGCTGAAAAAACTGGAAGCGCAGGAGGCAAAGTATTCTGCTGAACTGGACGCCGCACTGAAGGAATACAGCGAATTGAAGAAACAGGCTTCAGAATTTGACGCCGGTGAGCTGATGGAGGCACGGCTTTCCATCCGTGGGGAAAAAAGAACGCTCTGCGGTTACTCGTGTGCAGGACACCTATGGCGAGAAATACGATTCGCTGATGATGTTTGACAGCAAGCGGGATGTCGCAAATCTGCTCCACGAGGAAGCGGAAACACGCTCCGTCCGGGAGCGCCTGCGACAGAAACAACAGACAAAGACGCAACGGCAAAGAAAGCCCAAACACTATGAACAGGAACGGTAAATGCCGTTCCTGTTCGATGGTTTTATACCATGAAAATTAAATATAAGTGTACAATTTTTTAATGCCTTGCAGACTCTCGTCATGATAAACCAAGGCGGTGAGCGAATATGTGCCGGTTTGGCAGAAAAAGGACAGGCTTACCCATTTAAATTTCCGCTTTTGCTTTATCAGAAATTTGAAATTCAAAGACGGAACTATCATTTAAAAAGTTCACATGCGCTCTACAAGAAAGCCGGAGGTACTCATATATTTATTTTACTTGTATTTTACAGATAATTAACTCCGGTTATATGGAAAACCAAATGCATCAAATGTATAATAAAAATATGGAGTGGATTGCCTATGCTTTTTGCCCTATATGATTTCCTGGCATATTGCCTGTATAGCATCAGCCGGTTTTCCGGAGGAAGTGCGTTGCTTTGCGCCGCTTTTTCTGAAAAACCGGCTGTTTTCGTTATGAAGAGAATCAAATTTCTGTAATGAAAAGGAGAAAACGCCATGCAAAAAACGTATATTCTGGATACCAATGTTCTGATCCAGGCGCCCTATGCCCTCCAATCCTTTGAGGACAACCATCTTGTTTTACCTCTTGCCGTCCTGGAGGAACTGGATGGATTGAAAAATGCAGAGGGGGAAAGGGGCGCCAATGCGCGGCAGGTCATCCGGTATCTGGAATCGCTGCGCACGGCGGGAAACCTGCTGGAAGGCGTCCCCCTGCCCGGCGGCGGCACGCTGCGCCTGGAGGTCAACTGCGTGGACGTGAAGCTGCCGGAAGGCTTCCCGGATCATAAAAACGACAACCGGATTTTAAAAGTCTGCCTTGGCCTGCAAAACAGGAAAACGCCGGTTATTCTGGTGACAAAGGACATTGTGGTGCGCGTCAAGGCACAGATGCTGGGGATTCAGGCGGAGGATTTCACCACCGAGCAGGCGCCTGTCAGCGAGGAGCAGTATACCGGCCGGTGCGAGGTATTTGTAGCGGAAAAGAAATTCGAGGACTTTAAAAAAAAGCATATTACGCCGGAGGATGTATATCAGGTGGACGAAGCCGGTGAAAAGCTTCCTGTGACGCTCATGCCCAATCAGTTCGTCATCCTCAAAGCGGACCAATCCGCCAGGAAAACCCAGCTCGGCCGTTTTGACGGGAAGAAAATCGTTCCGCTCTCTTTTCATAAGAAAAAGCCCTACGGTGTTTCCCCAAGAAATGTCGGCCAAAAATTCTTACAGGAGGCCTTGATGGCCGATGCGGAGGGAGCGCCGCTGGTGATCGTAAAGGGGATGGCCGGCACAGCCAAAACCTTCTACACCTTGGCGGTCGGCCTGCACGCCATGCTGGAACAGGAGGAACCGGCTTACCGGCGCATTTTGATCAGCCGCCCCAACGCCCAGTTTGACGATGACATCGGCTTCCTTCCTGGAGATGAATCGGAAAAAATCGCCCCGTTGCTCCGACCGGTCGTCGACAATCTGGAGCTCCTGGTGGATCAAAATGAAAAGGAACGGTTTGCCGACGAGCGCAGCCTTTCCGGAAAAGTAGAGGAGTTGTTCGACCGGGGCATTGTGGATGCCCAGGCCCTTAACTTCATCCGTGGCCGGTCGATTTCCAAAACCTATCTGGTCATTGACGAGGCGCAGAACCTGACGCCCAAGCAGGCCAAGGGGATCATCACCCGTGCCGGGATGGGTACGAAAATCATCCTGTTGGGCGACCCGCAGCAGATTGACCATCCCCTTTTGGACGAACGCACCAACGGCTTGAGCTACGCAGCGGAAAAAATGAAGGGCAGTCCGCTGTGCTGGCAGGTCACCATGTCCGCCGAAGAGTGTGAGCGTTCCGCACTGGCTATGGATGCGGTAAAAAGGATGTAAATGGATTGGATTTTATATATGCACAGGAAAGGTTGTTAGCGATATGAAGGGAAATCGTTCTTTTCAGGAGACCATCGCACGGATAAGGCAAAAGCTCAGGAGCAGCCGGAAACGATGTATCGGCGTACTGCTGATCCTGCTCGGTATTGTTTTGGGGATTGTTTCCAGGGCGGCGGGCGGATCTCCGTCCCAGGATTTCACCTCCGGTATCCTCATGGGTCTCTCGGCCGGCATCCTTCTTGTTGGGATTCTTGCAGTCCTGCTGTCCTTCATCCGGAGGCGATGATATACTGGATAAAGCTTCCAACCTGCCGAAGCTTCATGCCGAGGCGTCGGACGAGGACGATCCTATGAGCGCCCAGGTGGTATGAGATTTTGTAGACGCCGTGAACCGCTTTGAAAAGAAAATTCACGACCTAAAGCTGAGCAAAAACGTCGCCATCCAGACTGCGCCGCAGATCCGGTTGATCCAGAGCAACGATAAAATGCCGGCAGATAAAATCCAAATGGCGGCTCTCAGCACCGTTCCACTGTGGGAAAGCCAGATCAAGATCGCTCTGGGACTGCACCGGCAGGAGGGCCGCGCTGCCCGCCAGAGTGCGGAAGCGGACCTCCTGAGGATCGAGCGTCAGCTTAAAAAGGCGCTACTTGAAGCTGCGCAGCAGTAATAGACAAAATGGCAAAATCCCTTTCAGGTTGCAAAACTGACTGCTCAGCACAACCTGAAAAGGGATTTTATGTTTTTGCTGTGTGTGTAGCAGGATAAGCTTATTCACAGGTAAGCAGCGGAAATTGGGTGGAATTTTTATTTTATCCTTTTTCGTGCTCACAAACTTCGGCCGGTTGGGGAGCCTTTATCTGTCTAAAAACCAGAATCCCCTTGGAAGAAGGTGTAATAGAACAAGAAACCAGTTCAAATCCTTCCTGTTCCATTTGATTGGCTACATCTTCGATTCTTGCCGCCATTTCCTTTGCTTTAGGAGAGTATTTTACAACAATCGTCTTATACATTCTGAAGCCTCCTTTGTTATCTTTTTTGGAGTGTGTGAGCGCAAATCATTTTACGGCTACGCTTTTCTTAAAAAATCCAGCAGGATCCGTTCCTGCTCCACTGGAAAGGTGCGGGGAATCCAGAGCGTCTTGGAAAAGGCATTTTTCTGATGCGTACCGTAGGCGTCCTTTGTCTTCCGGGTAAATATTCCCCGGATACAGATGGATCGTCTTCCCACAGAATACTCTTTCAGCCGGAGCAGCACAAAGGCAAATTCCACCCGCTCGTCCATGCTGCCGCTATAACCGGTATAGCACAGCCGGTTTTCCGAGAGATACACGCGCTGAACCAAAGACGTCCCTGAGCAGTTCGCCCAGTACAGCAGAAGCGGGATCACAGCGAAGATCGAGGCAGCCGCCAGAGCCATAAACGGCTGACGCAGCATCAAGACCGCCAACTGGTCCTGATGGTTCTTGGTGAAATACAGCACGAGAAAAGAAAGCAGGAACGAGCCCGGGCAAACCGCCAGCACAAGCAGCTTCGGCAGCCGCAGATACTGTTTGCGGCGAATGGGATCGGTTTCTAGGACCAGGTTGCCGGACACAACTGCGGCCTGCCGTTCCTTGTCCCGCTTTATTTCATGTTCCGCCTTGTCTCCCTTGAACCCGGAGATAAAAGTGAGAATGAGTGGGATCAACAGCAGGAGCAAAGCGGTCAGGGCGATGGTAAAAATAAAAGCGTTGCTTGCCGCGTTGGATAACGGTGCGAAGGTGACGATGCAGACCAGCAGCGTCAATATCTCCAGGATCAGCATATAAAAGGCGATGGGAAGGAAAATATTTAAAAACCGCTTGCCTTTCAGATTGTACCGTTTGCTCCTGTTCAGGCTTTTCAGCCCTTTGCTTTCGATGAGTCCGCTGCTCAGATCCGCTGCGGTCTGGGCATTGGACAGATTTGCAAGCATCAATATGGCAGTGACGGCAAGCAGAACTCCCCTGTTTTGTTCGGCGGTGTCATTTTCTTTATGCTTTATTGCGGCCAGAATTGTCAAAACAATTTTTACGATCAGAGAGAGATAAATGGGGCCAAACAGCATGAAAAACATCCGCAGATCGAAAAACATATCCTCGGAAAGGCCAATTCTTTCAGCGGGGATCCGCCCGAGAAGCCAGCCGATCCCGATAAACACCGCATAAGATATCACAACCTTAATCAGCCATTTTACAAAGCGGACAGTTCGCTTTTCAGCCATCAATACACGCCCCTTTCTGCGAATTCGGAAGCGCCAGACAACCCACTGTCACGGCAAAAGTATCTGTCAGCGTTCGAAGGATGAGATCGGGGATGTCGGCGGCAAAAACCAGCGGCATAAAGAAATTGAACAAAAACAGATCCACCCCAAACAGCATGCCGCCCAGGATCAACGATCTTTTGATCCGGCTGTTACCGTCCACATAACGGTTCAGCCACGCCATAGCGCAGGCAATCACAAAACCTGCCAGCAGGCACCATAACAGGGTCTCGACGGTTTTTTCTGGGAAGGACGAATAAATACCGATAACGCAGTACAGAAGCAGCCGCCCGGCTATAAAGCAAAGGGTTATGATAAGTCCGGGAAGGGCGGGCAGCTTCCGACTGCGCTTTTTTACAGGCAGCCTTGTTTGCCCGAACAGCCAGCCCAGCAGCAGCCCCATGACGATGAGAGCCAGGCCGTCCGCCACAGGATAGGTGATGCGATCCAAGGGAGCCACATGGGGCAGAGGCTCCCAAAGGTAGACGATCCACACTGCGCAGCAGGCAAAGCCGTATCGCAGCCCCTGCCAGATACGGTTCCCGCCCGTTCTTTTCCGTATGAGCAGGAACAGCGCGGCGATCAGGGAGTAGGCAAAAATCCCGTAAATCGTAAAAGCAACCGGCATGGTTCCGTTTTGTGCGAATATGCTGGGAGATAGAACAGTTTGCTCGCCTGTCGGGATAGCGAGCTGTCCAATAATACGAACAATTGTGGTAGCCGTACCAATGAAAATAAGCCTTAAAATGTTTATTATCGGTTCTGTCATTCCGTATCCCCCTGTATCTCATTGACAATCGGCCGCAGGGAAGCGAAATCGGCAAAATCCGCCCGCTTGCCGTAGGTTTCCATTAACGCCCTGTCTTCTTCGTTCCATTCTTCCGCCGATTTCTTTTGCAGAGATCGGTGCAGCAGCGCCATCATGGTTCGATGTCCCAGAGATAGCGCCTGATAATCGATGGCGCCCCGCAGATGGAAAACCGCTGCTCTGCCATATAGCTGGGCGGGAATCTGCTTTTGCAGGGCGTTTCGGATATTCTCCCTGTTTTGCAGTATATCCGGGTCGGCCAGTCCGACCGTAACGATCACCAGCCTTTGATGCTCTCCGAATGACTGCCTTCGCAGCGTCTTTGTCAATCCCAGAACGCCTCCGGCATACAGCGCGCCAATATACACGATCGTTTCCAGTTTGGAAAGCGGCGGTGCTTCTTGATAGCTGACAGCAGGGATATCTGTTTGCTTTGACAGCTCCTGCGCATACCGGCGGGCGCTTCCGTACCTGCTTCCGTATAAAATGACAGACTTCATGCAATCACCTTACCCCTTATTACGAGAACAATCGTCCTGTTTTAAAAGTGCGAACAGGAACCGGCCGCAAGACAGAGAGGATAGAATCATAAACAGATCGGCAATCGGAACAAACAGGAAGGATGGAAGCAGCACACGGGTGTAGCGGCTCTTTACGGTTTTGCGCTTGTAAACGGCCGCAGACAACCGGGCCAGGCAAAACAATACACCGAAATTGAAAAACAGCCAGCTTCCCGCCTGAATGGCGAGGGTATAAAGCATGTCCGGCGGTACGCTTCCTGCCGTAAGAAACGAAACGGCGATCTGTACGATAGATAGCGCGATCAAAACAGGATAGACGATTCCCAGCACCCGCAGCATGACGCCTCCGCCAATCCCGATCCCGCCGCTCCAGATAGCGCCGGAATGCAGGCACCAGGATTCCAGTATCCGCAGTGCAGTACGGTTTTGCTGTCCCTCTATAAAGCCGTTGTTGGCAATGGCGTACAGGCGGAACCGAAGAGAACGGGCTTTACAATATTCTTCTGCCAGCGATAGGAACTCTGCTAAATGAGAGGGCAATCCATCCACATAAAGCGGGAAAGAGATACATACGGCGTCCGCGCTGCCCAACTGGGAAAGCGCATGGTCAAAGTCTTTCCGGCTCCGCAGAGGAACCGTTTTTTTGACAAGGCCGGGAAGAAACAGCCGGAGGATACCGGAGAAAAATTGAGAAGCGCCGCCTCTCTTTTTGGGGCTTGCATTGAAGATCAGCAGCTTCATGATATTGCTCCCCTGATCTGTGCAGGATTTTGGAAAAACAGCGTTTCCGCTGTTTTGTATCCAAGGTTGAGCCGGTTGCGCTCGGCAAGCTCTGTGGCAGTCTGCCGTTCCGATTCCGTACAATCTCCGTAAAAGAGAATGCGCAGCAGTTTTCGCTGCGGGTAGCGCCCTATATGATGGGTTTGGCCGCCCCGCCAGGTAAAGAAGGGGAGGGATACTCCAATAGCGCGGTCCAAAACAGCCTTGACGCCGGGGCTGTAGCCGCCGTAGCACAAACGGCTGATAATGATCAGCGGGTCGCTTTGCCCGATCAATGCGCCCGCATGTTTCAAGGAGTCGTCCATCACACAGAATCCGGTATTTTTCAGCCAGCATGCAAAGCAGCCACGGCACGGAGCATACTGGCCATCCGCAGTGAAAACCACGACATTTTCATCTGGAAGTTCAAAAGCAGAGAAGTCTGCTTTATTAAGATCATGAATGATCGTTTTCAAAACGCAATCCTTTCTTTTGCGGCGTTATCCCGGACAGGAAAGAGCACTCACCATTCAAGCCCCGCTTTTCTCAGGAACGACCTTCGTGGCTATATCCGTTACGATACCGAAAACGTCCTCTTTGCCCGGCACAACGCTGATGTCGATGTATTTGCCCGGAACCATATGCCTAAGCATCTTGTCGTTTAAGTAAAGGGTACGGTTCATGACCGTGTCTCCCGCCGCATTGTCCGTGACCCGAACCGTCACTTCCGCTTCCCAGTTCCCGGCCTCCTCTTTCCCGGTCAGCCGCAAACTCTCCAGCAGCGCTTTTTTGACCACGCTGTTTCTGTTAAACTCCATGCGCTGCTCATAGGTCAGTTCGTCCGGATGCCTGCGGCACTGGTAGCGGGCGATGCGCTCATTCAGCACATCGGCGTCCGGATTATCATCCCCGATGGCATGGGAGCGGTCTGCCGGGTCATACCGGATGGAGAGCGGCGCTCCGGCGGCGCACATGGGAAGCTGCGCCCGGGGGATGATCTCCGTCACGGTGGTCTCAAAAAATGTCCCGTCCTCGGCCAGTGCGTCCACCACGAAGCGAAACTCGGGATTGTCATTGACGCTTCGTCCCGTATGCTTTGCAGAACGGATAAAACCCAAGGTCTTCACTGTGCGGGCATCCCTCCAGCGCTGCTCCTTCTCCCTTTTCCGCCTTGCGGATCTGGCAGGGAGCACAAACCCCAGCAGGATACACAGCGCAATGACCACCGCAGATATGATCACGGTGGCCCGAATCGGATTTTCAGCCATCCAGTTGAAAAAAAGACTCCATACGTTTTCCACGAAACACCAGCCCCTTTCTCTGTATCAAGCGGACGCCGTATCCCTCTTAACTGATACCGGACACCACGGAGGAATCCAGTACAAAAGCAAAGAGATTTTCCCTGCCCGGGATGACGCGCACGTCTACATACCGGCCGGGGATCATGTATTCCAAAGCGGTGTCGGGCACATACAGAGTTCGCTTAAATGTGTGGCCGTCCCGCTCCTCGCCGGCAAGCTGGATGGCCGCTTCTGCTTCATAGTCCCCGGCTTCTTCTTTCCCGGTCAGCCGGAAGCTTTTCAGCAATGCCTTTTTCATCACGCCGTTTTTTACTAGCTCCATCCGCTGTTCATAGGAAAGATCGCCCGGGTGCTTCCTGCACTGATAGCGGGCGGCGCGTTCCTGCGCCAGCGCCTCGTCCGGATGATCGTCCCACTTTGCCCGGGTCCTGTCGTCCGAATTATAGCGGATGGGGATCGCCCTGCCGGGAACCATACCGGCTATCTCCGTTATGGGAATGATTTTCCGCACGCTGGCCTGGAATATTGTGCCGTCCTCTGCCAGGGCGTCCAGTTCAAAAAGAAGCTGCGGGTTTTCGTTGACATACAGACCGGTCTGCTGGGTGGAGCGGATAAATCCCACGGTCTGCACGGTGCAGGAACCTTTGCTGACATGTCCTTTCGTCAGTCTGCGGATTGCGGTGAAAGACGGGATCGCAAACGCCAGGATGACGATCACTGTAGTGATCCCGCTCGGATTTGACAGCAGCCAGTCAAAGAAAGCCCCCATAAAAGCGCCTCCTCCATTAGATACAACAATTCAGTATAATTATATAGTGATTCGTGTTTGGCATCTATCATGAGTAGGTTAAGATTGCGTAAAATTATGGCATGATCCCGGAACTGATTCAAAAGATTTCATTAAATGCTATCATTATCAGGAACAAGCCTTTCTGACATTTTCGTGGACTTCCTTCCCACTCCTCAGCGAGCATCACATCTTCCAGAATCTCGTCGTAGCCAAATTATTGGGTAACCTTGTGCCTTTCTCGCCTAATATTTACGGGTATTTTACCCTGATTTCACATCGTAAAATAAGATAAGTGCTATAATTAAGATGGAATCGGGTCCACTGACCCATGAACAAAACAACGAGGTGAACTATATGACTTTATTCATGAATGAGAAAGATATGAATGAAATGTTAGCCAGTATTTGCCCGGACGGGGAAACGTACCAGGGAAAAGCATGGGGGACCTTGATGCCTGGGACGGCTGAAATGTTGGCACTGGGAGCTTTGAGTAATGTATATTGTTATGTTGGCGTGACAGAAAAAACATTGGTTATCGCAGTGTTGGAAACTTTTGATATCTCGCATATTTACGGTAAAATCTGCATTCCGTTTGACCAGTTTGACGAACTGAAAGTACAAAAAGGTTTACTGCCTTCCCAGCGGATCATCAAAGCGAAAAGCGGGAAAACCAAAATAAAATTGTCGCTGGTCAACAACAGCATCACCGCCAAAATCAAAGATCAAAAACAGGGGATGCTCGCGATTTGCGAGGTACTGGAGCGTTTGAAACACTGATTTTCATAAAAGCAAGAGAGAAAATGAACAATATAAATGAGAACCGAACAGACGAAAGAACACCCGGCGGCGAAAAAAACAAGGCGGAGTTAAAATGGTTTATTTTGTTCCTTGCCGTCATCTTTTTTCTGCCGATCACCATCCTCGCGGTGATGGAATGGTTTACAAGCGCCGATGCCTTTGCCATCGGAATCACGGGGTTTATGCAAGCCGTCATTGTCCATGGCGGTTTAGGGCTGGTAGCGGTGATCATCGCCCTTGTGTTATTCGTACTGCTGATTCGGCCGGACGCAACGTTCCTGCAAAAGGTCGGCAGAACCGCAGGCATTCTGCTATGCGTCGCCGCCGCTTTCTTCCTTGTCCGGCCGCTCGTTTTGGACATTCCCTATCTCAAGCGCCCGGAAGCCGCCTATTTGGAGCGGCTGGAATTTGAATATTCGCGAGGGATCGGGGACTATGGTTCGGACGACTATTATCTGCGCGGCGTAGATATGACCGGCGAGCGGCATTCCTTTGAAATCAGTGAAAAGAGGTACGAGGAAGGGCGCGCGCTGTGGGGCGGGAACGACTACAATCTGTTTGCGAAAGTCACCTACCTGCCGCACACCTCCACCTTGATGTCGCTCGAATTTATGACAGAACTCGACGCGTCAGGGGCAGAATTGTACCCACCATCCCCTGAACTCCCGAATGATTGGGAAAGTTTTTCAATCCAGATCAATGATACGGTTTATACATTACCAGTTCCCCTTGCGGCTTTCCTTGACGATGGGTGGGTGATTTCCGAGGAGGATGCCGGGCTTTCTCTGGCTGGCGCGGAAGGCCCGTATGCGTCCTATGAATGGGAATGGGTCTCGTTGACCAATGACCACGAGCAGGATATCAGCGTCTGTGTCTTCAACACCACCGAAAGCACGATCCCTGTCGCCGAGAGCACGGTGGGAGGTATTCATGTAATATATGGCAACTACGACTTTTCCGGTACAGAACTACGCCTTCCCGGAGGGTTGATGCTGGGATGTTCTACCAGAGAAGATGTCTTAAAGCTGTATGGCCAACCGAACGATAGCTTTGAGGCAACCTATGGTGGATATCGCTTGACTTACGAAATTGATGACCCTCTTGACCCGGCCTCCTGGAAGATTGGTTTTGATGATTCAGGCATTCTAGACGATGTTATGGTACACCACCAGGCTTATTTCCGTTCCGACTAACGTCATGGAATATGTACATCTTACCAGTCATCATTTAAGGCAAAGAAAACCGCCTGTCCTAATGACCCTTATCTCGGCCATAGGGACAGGCGGTTTAGTTTTTTCTGATTGCTTACACGCTGCTGATCTTGTGTCGTGTTTATGCAAAATTTTAGGGCCGCGGTGAAAGGCGACGGCTCAGAAGCTCAAAAAAGAAAAATGTATAACTCCAGGGTAATCTCCCCTTGACAAATCGGTTTCCAGGCATGATTGATGATACGAACATAATCATTGTACGTCTTATCTGCACAATTTGCCTTATAGGCGGGCAGCCACTGACTGGAATAGTCGAGGAAGGTGATCCCAAGTGCGTTCGCACGCAGCCCCCGCGCCAGCTCCTGCTTGAATACCTCACGCTTTTCAAGTGCCTCGGACTGTGTGTTTCCATAGAATTCACGGCCCTTATACTTGACGCGGTACCGTCCGTCTGAACGCTGCTTAAGGGTTTGGCGGGGCATTGGCAGGAACCTCCTTGAGTGCCAGGAAGGCAGATTTTCCGGAGACACAAGATAGCGGCAGGAGATCAGACAGCGGCGGACAGCTTCTCGCTCAGGGCGCGCAGCAGGGGCAGATAGGTACCCTCGATAGCCTGATAGACAGCAGAGGCCACATCGTCGTCATAGAGGTGGGAGGTCTGATTGCGGGCGTTGAGCAGGGAGAGCCAGCCGTCCTCGTCGGCGATGATGTGTTCGGAGAAGGCTTTGCGCATGACGGCCTTGGGGCTGTGCACGTCCAGATAGCCCTGAGCCTGCATGTAATCCTGCGTGGCCTTCCAGGCCAGCTCTGCGCAGAACTCGAAGCGCTGGATGGCGCCGTCGCGCACGGCGGAGCTGCCCGTTTGCCGGTACTCGGCGATGGCCTCTTCCAGCCGGGAGAGCGCGTTGCGAAGCTGTTCAATCTTGACTGCAGATGCATCCATCAGCACGATACCGTCCTTTTTGATATTTTCGGCAAAAGCCGGGGAGGTTTTTTCGGTGACGTGGACAAGGTCGTATTCCAAGAGGGTGGGGAGCTGCTCCATGCAGGTTTCAAAGCGGAAAAAGCCCTCGTTGCTGCCAAAGAAGGCGATGTCGATGTCGCTTTCGGGATGATGATCCCCCCGCGCGCGGGAGCCGTAGAGCACCACGCGCTGGGCGTGACGCCGCCCGGCGGAGGCGATGGCCTGAAGCACGGGAACGGAGATGCCGCTTTTGCGGGACAGGGCGGTATAGTCGGACTTAGAATCATTCATTCTTAGATTCCCTCGCTTGTCTGTCTTTGAGTAATCTGACCATGTTGGATGCAAGCGGGTCTTTTGAAGCGTCTGAAGTATGAGGGTTTACGCATCGTGAATATAAACCATCTATATGTTCACTCAGATCATCACTTATTCCGGCAAACAATGGATCAAGCACAAAATCAATTCCTTCACGGCGCGCCTGTTTTGCTGCCGGGACAAAATCACTGTCTCCAGATATCAAGATCATCTTTGTTACCTGGTGTTTTAGTGCCATTGACTGTATATCTAGTCCAAGGCGCATATCGACACCTTTTTGACCTATATTGTTAACAAAATCTTCTTCTGTGAGATCTTCAATCCGTTTGGTTCCATTTAACAGCTTTTTTGTAGCATCTGTAGAAAGCGAAAAGGAAAATTCATGATCTGCAAGCCTGCCAAGACGCAGGGCAACCTTGCGTGAACGTTTGAGTTCCGCGTGAAACGCGTTTCGCCATGTGTATGTCGGGCTTTTTTTCAGGCAGATGTCCTTTTTTAATAATGGATGATAAACGTTTTTATCAGATGGAGGACAATCATAAAAGAAAATTCGATATAAGTGGTCGTAAATTTCAACATTGCCCGAATGCTCTTTGAGATGGCGCTTGCAGTATGCAATGAGTTCCGAAGCACGTTCTTTTGGTGATTTTTCCCCCCATAGGTATTTGGCTCTACGAAGGTAAAAATCGCCATCGATCAAAATAGCAACAATCTCACGTTCCACGGTTTATTCCTCCTCAAGATAAAGAATAAAGCCCTTAGCTTCGGCATTCCCTTATGTTGGGATACCTACTTGCCAAGGGCTGTTAATGGTGCAAATAGCAATACTATTTGCAGAAACATAATATGCCCTCTTTTCGAAAATGTCAATAGAAAAAAATATGGAATTGCTATGTTTGGTTGCGCGTTGGAAAGTGATTTTCCACAGCACAGGGATGGAAATGCCGCTTTTGCGGGACAGGGCGGTGTAGTCGGGCATGGGAAGGCCTCCTGAAAGATACTGGGATAAAATCAAGTAATATCCGCTTCTTCTGTTTTCAAAAACAGACCATGTTTACCGCAAACATTGCACTTTCCCATGGCAATTGCTCCTTGCTTTTATTTGCGCTGGTTTTCAAGCTTCTTCTTTATCCTCAGCTTCTTTTGCCGGTATTTTTCATCTTCCAGACCGTGCTCCTTTGCATGGCGGATAGCCATATCGCAGTATATCAGGGCGTTTTCATAGTCCTGTGCATGAAGATGGATCATGATCAGGCGATCAAAAGCGGGTATATTGCCGTCAAATCCGTATTTCATCGTGTGATTATGATCGCGAAGCATTTCTTTATCCGGGGCGCCGACATTGACCGTATATTCGCGGAAAAAGGCTTCCGCTTCGTCTCTCTCCTGCTGGTCCAGCAACGGCAGCTCCGCAATATCTTCTTTGCAAAGAGCAATGCACTTTTCGAGCCACTGCGGTTCGGCCCGATATTTATAATAAAATGAAATGAGCGGTATGCGTGCAAAATGCCGGGCTTTCGGCTGGGTCTGTTCCTGATATCCGGCCAGCAGCTCCCGCTCTTTTTCCTCATCGAAAACGGGCGTTTCTTTGGCTGGCGCATCGAGGGTTTGCATGTCCATATCGGCAAGTGATGCCGCAAGCCTGTCCACTTCATGCGCCGAATCGGGTTCCATGCGGGATTGAAAGGCTTTAAGGTTATCTATGGCTGCTGAAAGCTTGCGCATGCGGGCCTGTGGAGACTTGAGATTGCATGCAGCGCGTGTATTTGATTCCCACGCGCGTGCGATCATATTCATTTCACAGGTCGCCTTTTCCGAAAGCCGTGTAGAAAGTGTAACGGAAGGCAACGGCTCATGATAGACGGCGAAGCGCTCCAGATGGGTGAGCTTTTGCAGGGCGTCCACATAAAGATCATAGTTTTCAAAGTATTTCTGCGGATCTGTACAGGCATTGACCCAATGGCGCGCATTTCCGGCCCGCTCAAACAGCCGGTCGGAAAAATAACCGACTTTGGTTGCCGCTTCCCTCAGAGACATGTCCCTCTTTCCATCGTCATGAGAGAAATAATGATATTCAGTAAAAGCGCTTTCGCCTTCCTCGGATGCAAGGTTATAGAGAAGCATGCGCAACTCCGGTGGCACATTGTTCTGCTTTAACGGAATGCGGGAAACCATAGGCATGGAAACATCTACTGTGAATTCCTGACGGGGCTGAACGGGTTTGGGCACAGCAGCAGCCCGTCTTTTTTCCGCAAGCATGGCTGCGCATTGCGGACATAGTCCCTGGGCGTCAAGTCGCAGAAACAGGCCCCTGCGGCCGCATTGCTTGCACTTTGCCATAAGAGAAAGCCCCCTTCTTGCTCACACGATCGCCGTTTTGTAATACGCTATAGCCCTTTGCATAAATTCGCAGGACACATCGAAAAGCTCTGCCAGCTCCCACACCTCGGTAATATCATGGCGGACGGCCTGCATGAGCCGGCCATAGGGCACCAGTCTGGCAAAAGCCCATTTATCCGCCCGACGCTCGGCCTTTGCGCGGATATCATATTTGGAATAGCGATTGTAGAAGCCGCCGTATTCGCAGTGGCCCAGCTCATGGGCGAGAGCTTCCTTTTCGTCAACGGATGACAGCCCGCGCGGTATGGCAATATAGCATTGCCTTGATTCTTCAACAGAAAACGCGATGGGGGTGTTTGTATAAATGACCTCATGTTTCCGGGATTGCGCGTAGGTTAATAGCGTGTCTGCTGTCATGTGGCTCACCCACTTATTTGTTTGCATCGCGCGATCGAATAAAAGAGACAAATTTTTTGACTTCTTCAAACTGCTCATCGGTGATAGGCTCATCGCCGTCGGAAAGGGCGAATCGGATATCCTCATCACGGATGACAGGATGTGAAGCAGGCTCTTCTCCCATGAGATATTCTACACTTACACCAAAATATTTTGAGAGCTTCATTGTACTTTTAGCGGATGGGATTTTTCGACCTGATTCCCAGTCCGAAACTGTAGGTTGTGATATTCCGATATCAACAGCCAGTTCTTTTTGCTGCAACCCTTTCTGCTCTCGAAGCTCACGAATTCTATTCATATATTCACTTCCTCTCTATTAGTATTATAACTTTCAGCTATAAAAAAACAAGAAAAAGAAATTCCCATATAGCTATTGACTATATAAGAAATGTGCATATAATATAGCTATAAGGCATTTTCGGAGGTGAAATGATTGCTTGATGTAAGACAGGTAAGGCAACGAGTAGGAATAAGCCAAAAAGACCTGGCCAGAAAAGTGGGCATTACCCAGGCCTTTCTTTCTGAGGTTGAAACGGGTACAAAAAGTCCCTCGCTACTTACCGCCGCCAAACTCGCCCGCGCCCTTGGCTGCACCATCGACGAGCTGCTGGGAGAAAAGGAGGACGAGAGTGAACAAGCAAACGCCCGATGAATTCACCCAAGCACTGCTCAAATGATGAAGAAGGTGAAAAGCATGCCAAACGACTTCGAGCTGATTGTTAAAGACTGCACCTCCCGCCTTTTCATCGGTGGCAGAGAACTGCACGGAATCAGCAGTTACACCATCCGCTGCGAAAATGCAAGCGGGCTTGTAACGATGGAATGCACCATGCGGCTAAGCCCATTACCCAAGCTGCTTGCCGATGAGATTGGAAAAGACGGAAGCGGCGAGGCCGCCCTGCGGTATGAAGAAACAGGCGCGTTGCTTCAGAATCACCGCCTGATAGGCTTTGATCCGGACGACCCTGCGATTGAGTACACAGCAGATGTGACACTCGGTCGTAATCGAATTGAAGCGTTAAGCGTGCGCATTCGTAAGGGGCAAGCAGAAAAGGAAATTCGGTTGATATGATGAACTTCCGCGTGCTTTCGTAGCACACGCCATCTACGGTTACCGCAGTGGTGAAAAGTTCGGTTGCGTAGCGAGAGGCAGAAAAGAAAGACCCCGCATAAGCGGGGAGAAAGGACAAATGATGCGAGAGCGACTGAAATCCGCCCGGAAGGCTGCGGGGATGACCCAGCAGCAGGTGGCAGTGCGAATTGGCATTGAGCCAAGATATTACAAGGCCATCGAAAGTGGCGAGCGTCTCGGCAGCATTGCTGTTTGGGATGCGCTGGAGGATCTGTTCGGTATCAATCAGCGTGTTTTGAGAGCCATGCATCCCGGCCGAGAAGAAAATCAGTAGACACATTGAGCGCGTCTGCGATTTTTACCAGGTAGGCAAAGCAGGGTTCACGGTCGCCGCTTTCATAGGCGCGGTATGAACGCAGACCGACTTCCAACATGTCGGCCATTCCCTGGGCCGTAATCCCTTGTTGCTTTCGGGTTTGGTTTAGCCTCTCGCCAAAGGTCATCAAAAACACCTCCATAGTGCTCATATTGTACCCTTTCCAAAAATCTATTGACAGTGCTCGTTCTGAGCACTATAATAACAGCAGGAAAGGTGCTCGAATCGAGCACCATCTAGGAGGTGACCCCAATGACCCCCACCCTGCAGGACCTCAAGACCCTTACCCAGCGCAAAGAACTGCTTTATCTGCTGCGAGAATGCGAAACACTGCCCGACAGCACACTCACCGCGCTGGGCTACCTGCTGTGGACCATCCAGCAGGAAAAGAAACTGACCAACCCGTAAGGAGGTGAAACCATGCAGAAGACTTTGCCAGCCGTATTGACGCCGCAGGAGTTTGCGCAGCTGCTGCAGGTAGGCATCAAAAGCGCCAGAGCCATCATGCGGGAACTGCCGCACCTGAACTGCGAGCAACGGCTGAACGGGCAATACAGGACCCTGCGTATCACCCGAGAGGTAGCCGAGGCGTTCCTTCGGGGTGAGCTGACGCGTTTGCCGGCACTGCCGACCGCGACCAGTCTGCAAATGAAGCGGGAATATGAGCGCCAGCTGGCTGAACTTGGCCGGAGATACTCGCAGCCCTATCGCCCTATCCCCTACCGAAAATCAAAAAAGGAGGAATAAAGGATGTACCTCATCGAGTATCAGCCGCCCACGGCGGTGAACCGCTGGCGGCACAGGCGGCGCATCCGGCACATGGCCGAGAGGGTCATACCGCGAAGCTATGAGTGGGTCATGCTGGTGGTGGCTGCCCTGATATGGGCAGTGTTGGCGGTGCTGTTCGTTGGGTGGTGGACGGTATGACAAGCGAGCTGAAAGTCTACTTCTACGCATGCTATGACGAAGCTGACGGGAAGGCATACAGCGGGCTGACGATCGGCCTGTGTGCAGCAAGCGTGCGTGAGGATGTGCGAAAGAACTTCCGTCGTCCGAAATACATCAGCATTCACCACGTGCCGGAGCTGGCGGTGACTGAGGATGGAGACGGAAGGGAATACATCATTCCACAGAAAAAAGCCCCGCAGGGGACGCGGGGCCGATGAACATCAAGATCGGCTGTCGGCCTTCATGTTCTCTTACAGTTTAACACACAAAAGGGGGATTGGCAATGGCTTACCGTCGCTGCGAGGTTTGCGGCGCATACCTTGATCCGGCCGAAAAATGCGATTGCGGAGGCGTTGCGCCTGCCGTGCCTGCGCCTGCGCCCACCCGGCAGCGCCGCGAGAAGTCCGGGGCCATACCAAAGCGCCGCAGACCGCGCCTTCATAAGCTGGACCCCGACCGCGCATGGCTGGCGTTTGATTCAAAATAACGGAGGAACACCCATGAAACACATTCAAATCGACGAGCTTCATATTATCGGTTTCAAGGGCATCAAAGACTTCGTCCTCTCCTTCGGCGGCCACAGCGCCGTGATCTCAGGGCGCAACGGAACGGGCAAGACCAGCGTGTATGACGCGTTTTTGTGGCTGCTGTTTGGCAAGGTGAGCGACGGAAGCAAGGCGGATGTAAAGCCCTTGACTGCCCATGGCGCCCGCAAAAGCGGCGTGGACTGTGAGGTGAGCGCCCGCCTTCTCGTGGATGGAACGCCTGTGCGCCTTCGCCGGCAATGGCACGAAATCTGGAAGAAACCCGCCGGCGGGGGCGAAGCGGTCTATGACCGGGACGAAACCCTGTGCTGGGTGGATGATGTGCCCGTGAAGCTGGAAAAGGAGTACCAGCCCTATGTGCAGGCGATGGTGGGCGGCGACGAAAAGACGTTTCAGCTGCTGACAGACCACGGCGCATTTCTGCGCCTGCACTGGACGGAACGGCGCAGGCAACTGATGGCCATGGCGGGCGGCGATCCGGAGAGCGAGCTGCTGGGACGTACGGAATTTACGAAGGTAGCGGAGCTGCTTGACGGATGCAAACCCGAAGAGGCCAAAAAGCGCCTGATGGACCGCCGCAAGCGCCTGAGCAGCGAGCTTTCGCAGCTCCCGGCACGCATGGACGAGCTGGAACGAACGCTGAGCCCTGTTGCCGGGGAGGAGCTGTCACATGCCCGGGAGCAGCTTGCGCAGCTGGAGGAAAACATCGCCGCCGTTGATGCGGAGATTGCAAACGGCCAGGGGGCCGCCGGCCGGCTGAATGAGCTGCTTCGCCGGAAGAGTGCGGCGGCAAGGCGCGTTGCGGAGATTGCCTCCGGGGCGGCGGAGGATCATCTGCGCGCGGTGAACGAGCGCCGGGCCGTATACGACGGACTGCTTGCCAGGCAAAAGCGCATGGAAGCGGAGATGGCCGGTCTGAAACAGAGGCTGGATGACCGGTATACCCGCATAGCGGAACGCGAGAGCCAGCGCAGGGACCTGCTTGCCCGCTACCATGAGATCGAAGATCGCTCTGTGCCTTCCTTTGAGGCCAGCGGGGTTTGCGAGGCCTGCGGACAGGCGTTGCCCCCGGAGCGGGTGGAGGCAGCGCTGGAAAAGATGCGTGCCTGCTGGGAACAGCAGCGCGAGGCCGAACTGCGGGTCATTCTGGAAAAGGGGCGTGCCTGCAAAAGGGAACTGGAAAACCTGACGAATGAAGCCGACGAACTTGTAAACCAAACAGATGTGTTGACCGGGAAAATGAGCGAGATGGCCGGGAATGTAAAGCAGGCCGAAACGGAATGGGAGGAAGCGCGAAGCGGCTCACCCAACCTTGAAGCGCAGCCGGGGTATGCGCCGGCAAAAGAGCAGCTTGACCAGATCGAACGGGAGATAGAGGCCTTCGGCACGGATACACGCCGGCAAGAGCTTCTGGACCGCAAAGCGCAGTGGCAGCGGGCCTGTGCCCAGCCGCGGGCCATACTGATGCGCGCGGAGCAGAACGAGACCGTGAAAAAGCGCATGGAAGAACTGGCCGTTGAAAAGAAGCGGCTGGGAGCCGAGCTGGTAACCATCGATGGGCATATCGAACTGCTGGGCGAGTATGTGCGGGCCTGTTGCAGCGCCATGGAGGAAAAGATCAACCGTCATTTCCGCTCCATCCGCTGGAAACTGTTCGACACCGCCAAAAACGGCAGCGTACAGGACTTATGCACCGCCACCGTGAACGGCGTTCCCTACGGCGGGGGCCTGAACACAGGCGCCAGCATCAATGCCGGTATCGAGATCATCCGCGCCTTGAGCGGTGTATACGACATTTCGGCGCCCTGCTTTGTGGATAACGCCGAGGCCGTCAATGCCCTTGCCCGCACCGACGGACAGATGATCGAGCTGCGCGTGAGCGCGGACGAGCATCTCACCATGACCACCTACACAGACGACTGAAACGGAGGCGGAAACAATGGCAGCAAAACCCGAAGTGACAACCGGCATCGCCCGGCGCGAGGCTACTCCAAGCGAGCGCTTTGCTCTGTCGGTGGAAAAACAGTACGGCGGCGAAGTCGGCAGGCTGACCATGACCGAGTACGACAAGACCCTTGCCCAGCACCTGTTTGTCAGGATCGACGCGGCCTTCGCCGAAATGAACGCCCGCAAGAGCGGCAACGACATCCCTGTTTCCTGGAACAACGTCAACATGCGCAAGCTGGCCATCGACGCTGTGCACCGCGTACAGCTCGGCATTGACGCGCTGATTCCCGGCCACCTCTACCCCATCGCCTACTTTAACGGCAAAACCCAGCAGTACGATGTGGATCTGCGCATTGGCTACAAAGGCGAGCTATACTACAAAATGCGCGCTTCCGTCAAGCCGGTTCAGGACGTGCGCATTGAGCTTGTTTACGATACGGATGAATTTACCGTGTACAAGAAGGGCGTTTCCTGCGACGTGGAGGGCTACGACTTCAGGATCACAAACCCCTTCGACCGCGGTACGCTGGTGGGCGGATTCGGCTATCTGGCCTTTGAACATGCCGGGGACAACGTGCTGGTGGTGCTCAGCAAAGCGGAAATCGAACGTTATCGCGCGTCCAGCAAGGCCGCCGGCGGCAATTTCTGGCGCGACTGGTACGAGCAGATGGCGTACAAGACCATCGTCCACCGCCTGATGGACAGGATCATCATCGACCCGGAAAAGATCAACGTAACCGCCATGGCCAGCGTGGAGGACGACGGCTTCGATCAGCAGCAGGACGCCGCAGCGCCCGCCATGCGCGAAAGCACCCCCATGACCATTGAGGCGGAGGATGAGCCGCAGCAGCCGGCGCCCCTTCACGCCGAAGCCGGAATGGGCGCATCCGCGGAGGAACCGTTCTGATGCTGCTGTCAGTCATCGCCACCGGCTCCGCCGGCAACTGCTACGCCCTGCATCACGGCGGACGCATCCTGCTGCTGGATGCCGGTGTGCAGGCGCAGAAGATCATGCGCGGTATCGATCACCGGCTGGAGGATGTGTCCGGCTGCCTCATCACCCATGAGCACATGGATCACTGCCGCGCGGTGGAATCCCTGACCGCGCTCGGTGTGGAATGCTACGGCAGCCATGGCACCCGCAAGGCGGTTCCCGGACTGCATGCCACCCGGCTGCCCATTTCCCTTGACCCGTTCGTGTGCCGCTGCTTCCCCGTCTGCCACGACGCGCTGGACCCCTGCGGCTGGCTGATTCTCAACCGCGAAACGGGCGAGCGCATGGTCTACGCCACTGACTGCTGCGGGCTGTACAACACATTCCCCGGCGTGCACTACTGGCTGATCGAGTGCAACTACATGGACGAGCTGCTCAGCAGCGGCACGCCGCCCGCGCTGGCCAGACGCCTTACGACCAGTCACATGAGCCTCGCCAGGCTGCTGGAGGTGTTTGCCGCCAACGACCTGACCGACTGCCGGAAGATCGTGCTGTGCCACGGCAGCCGGGAACGGCTGGACCCCGATCAGGCGGTCCGGCACGTGCAGGAGGCCACCGGAAAGCCGGCGGTGGCGGCGCAGGCCGGGCGGATGTACCGGCTTGAGCTGGAGCCGTTCTGACACAGGGAAATCAGAGCCAAGCAGCAGGCATGCTGGTTAACCGCAAAGCGCTGAAAGGAGGTGAAAAGCATGGCACAACGAGCCTTTCGTGGACTCGACCAGCTGATGGACGGAGCGATTTCCGAACGGTTTAACGCTGAACTCGGACGTTTATGGACCAACATCTATGATCTGCGAACCCCCGCCACCAAAGCACGTACCGATGGCAAATTTCCAGCGGCAGGCGGCTGCAGAAACGTCGCTTGCCGCTGGCATGACGCAAGGCCGGCTAGTCTGTACGGCAGAGAGGCAGGAGCATCCATATGAGCGAAACCATTTCCGGCAAGATCATCGACGCGGGGCCGGAGGGGCTGACCATCCGTGCCCCGTACAGCGACTGGCAGCGCTTTGTGCTTCGCAGATATGAGGACGTACAGGTGCTTTTATGCGACGGGAGACAGCTGTCCCCAAAGCAGAGCCGCGCGATCCACGCCATGGTGCACGATATTGCCCGGTGGCAGAGCGGGTTTGCATACAGGGATCGCGTCTTTCATGAGACGCTGTGCGCCTTGCAGCTGCAATACATCATCGACACAACAGACAGCGAGGAGGTGCGCTACTCCCTGACGCAGCGGTTCTGCGATCTGATGGATATTCCCATTTTCTCGCTTTCGCCCAAAAACGAAAACTGCGCTGATATGACGACGGCGCACGATTTTCTTGGCTGGCTGATCGACCTGTGCGTGACCTATGACATTCCCACCAGCGGGCCGCTGACAGAACGTGCGGAGGACGTTTCCCGCTACCTGTACGCCTGCCTTGCGCACCGCAGGTGCGCCGTCTGCGGATTGGCGGGAGGCCCCGCGGACCTGCACCATGTAACGCGCGTGGGGATGGGGCGAAGCCGGAAACGCATTGCACATATCGGCATGCTGGCCGAAAGTCTGTGCCGGACGCACCATCAGGAGGCGGACCAGATCGGCCAGGCTGCCTTTGATGAAAAGTACCACATATACGGCATCCCGCTGGACGAACGGCTATGTGGGATTCACGGACTGTCGCCGCACGGCAGCGGCGCTCATACTGAAACGGAAAACGCCCTCACATAAGGGCGGCTGAGCTGAAGGCACAGCGAGCGGAGGGTGGGCGCGCAGGGAAGCGTGTGCCCAGTGGGCACTTGGGCCGAAGGCCCAAAGCGACCCGAAGCGGGGCAGCGAAACCATGAGCGCGACCGTTAGGGAAGCGCGAATGATTGAGCAACCGGGAATGGGACCCGCCCGTAAGCGAGCGGCAGACAAGCAGGTTGCCTGCACAGCATGAACGCCGAAGGCGCGAAGGAAAGCGCCAGCCCTGTGGGCTGTTGGGCCAAAGGCCCAAAGCGACCCGAAGCGGGGCAGCGAAACCATGAGCACGACCGAAAGGAAAGTGCGAATGATTGAGCAACCGGGGCGGGCATGCGAACTCAACACGAAGGGAGCCGGACTATGAACTACGCGCGTGAAGCTTTGGCTCTGATCGATCGGATGATAGCAAGGCCCTTGACGGCCCACGAAATCGCTTTATGGCACGCGCTGGCGGCCATCAGCGCAAGGTGTGGAAAGTCGGAGGGGCTTTCGGTTCCGATGGACTTGCTGAAGGTTTACACAGGTTCAAGCAAGGATTCCGTGGAGCGGGCGCGAAACGGACTGAAAACCAAGGGGCTGATCGATTGGCAGAGCCAGCGCGGCCGGAAGGCGCCACTTTACACCATTTACAGCGTTGCGGAGCAAATAGCGGCGCAACCCGCCCCGCAACCTGCCCCACAATATACCCCACAACCTGCCCCGCAACCTGCCCCACAACCTGCCCCCTTATATACTACTGCTACTATCAACAGCAGCAGTAATATAAGGGCGCAAATAGCGGCGCAAAGTACCCCGCAACCTGCCCCACAAAGTACCCCGCAACCTGCGGCCCAAACGCTTCCCCTGCTGACACAGGAGGAGGCCGACGCCCTGCAGCGGGAAATGGACGATGTGCTGGAGGCCGCGGCGGAGATCGGCATTCCGCAAAGCGCGGCGGACCTGAGCCAGGGTAACCGGCTGGTGGCGGACTACTCGGCGGCATGGGTGCGGGAGGCGATCCGGCGGGCGGGCACGGGCAGCGCGAGCACACGCTGCTGGCGGTACGTGGAGGCAATTCTGCGCAGGTGGCGTGAGCGCGGGGGCATGGATGAAGCGCATCAGGACATGCGGGCACCGGCGGGCGAGGAGGATTCAGCACGGCTGCGCGAGGATGCGCGCACGCTGGCGCGGCTGAGGGGTGAGCTGCCCAGATGATCCCCCTGTACGACCACGAGAGCGAAAAGTGGCTGATCGGCGCGCTTTTGACGGATGCGGAGGTACAAAAGCAGCTGCCGACGCTGCCGGCAGACCTCATGCACGACCCGCTGAACGAAAAGATTCTATCGTGCATGCGGCGGCTTCAGGAGCGGCGCGAGCCCATCGAGCCGCTGAGCGTGCAGGGCGCCCTGCGCGACGCGGGCGAGCCGGACATGGC
>ERZ772821.606-NODE-606-length-26558-cov-45.633966_pt1 | contig 26558 bp, 19 predicted proteins | sample MGYA00580859_ERZ772821 | MGnify/ENA primary metagenome ERZ772821 (study PRJEB29015, sample SAMEA2737674) | human gut metagenome | biome: human gut; feature: human-associated habitat; material: faeces | place: China | collected 2012 ...
CTTCTTGGAGTCATCGGACTTCTGGTCCTTGTCGTCGGATTCTTTCTTCTCCTCGTTCTTGGTTCCAGAGGTTTGCGCCGCCTTTTCTTCGCTTGGCTTCTTTTTGTCTTTATTCTTTACCGCTGTGGCGGCCCTTTCCGTAGAGCCGCTTCCTTGCTTTGCAACGCTGGCACATCCAAGTTGAGGTGCCGAAAGGCACACCAGAAGCGCAACGATAATAGCCTTTGTTCTCACACCGATCTCCCTGTCCATGAAACCAGGCGTTGGACACTAGCCGATATCCAACGCCCGACTCGCTTTTACATCTGCTCGCGGCGCTTCTTCCGGTCGAGGAAGACGCCGGTCGCCACGAGGACGGTACCGCCGATGACGAACGTCTCGCCGATGAGTCCCGCGCGGTCACCGGTCTGGGCGAGGCTGCCGGTCTGGGCGGTATCCGTGCCGGCGAGGTGCTTCGGGCTGTATGCCGCCTGCTGCTTTGCGACCTCCTCTGCCTCCTGTCGTGCGATCTCATCGGAAAGCTTCTGCTCCGCTGCGATGCGGTCGGACTTCGCCAACTCGTAGGCGGCGAGTGCCGCATCATAGCCGGGCTGGAGCTCGTCCACCGCGGTCTGCTTCTCGTCCAGGATGGCCTTGGCGGGCGCGACCTTGGCACGTGCCTCGACTGCTGCGGCGAAAAGCGCGTTGAGGGCGTCATCCGCGTTCGCGTCACGGCCGGAAGCGATCGCCGCGCCGGCATCGATGGAGTTCAGCTTCGACAGCTTGGCGTCTGCCTGCGCCTTCGCCTGTTCGGCGGCGGAGACCAGGGACTCGGCGGCGCCGACGGCTGCCTTCGCGGCATCGAGTTCGACCTTGGTGTCATTGACGGCCCTTACTGCATCCTGCTCGCGCTGCTGTGCCTCTGCGAGCTTCGCGGCAAGACCGGTGAGGATGTCGAGGTTCGACTGTGCGTCCTCGAGATCGGTCTGGGAGCCGGTAAGCCTGTCGGCGGCAACGCCGGTGTCGGTCTTTGCGGCATCGACGGCACGCTGGGCATCCGCGAGGGCGCGTGCGGTGGCGTCCGCCTTTTGCTCGGCGGCGGCGAGGACGGTCGCTTTCTCGACCTGATCGGCTGCCGCCGCGTCATGGACGCTCTTTGCGGTATCGACCGCCTTCTTGGCGTCGGCGACGTCCTGGAAGAACTTCGCGAGGTCGGCGTTCGCATCGTCCACGCCCTGCTGCTTAGCAGCGGTGTCCGCCTTGGCGGAATCCAACTTAGACTGTGCGGTCGTTACGGCTGCGTTGGCGGCATCAAAGGCGACCTGCTTCTGCTGGACGGTCGACTTTGCCGTAACGACTGCCGCGTTGGCGGCATCGAGGCTCGATTTCGCCGCATCCAACCCAGCTCGGGCATCCGTGACGCCCTGCTGCTTGGCGGCGAGATCGGCCTTTGCGGCATCGACGGCACGCTGGGCATCGGTGACGTCCTGCTTCGCGGCATCGACGTCTGCCTGTGCGGAATCCGCTGCGACCTGCTTCTGCTGGACGGTTGTGGCGGCGCCGGCGGCTGCCTGCTGCTTGGATGCGAGATCGGCCTTGGCTGCGTCGAGTGCGCTCTTGGCGTTCTTGAGACCGTTGATATAGGAGATCAGCTTCTGCTCGTACTCGTCGACGGAGATGGGGTTCATGTTCCAACCGGAGCCGGACCAGCCGGAGATCTCTGCGGTGTAGCACTGCGTCTGAAGCCCGGACATGGTGCCCTTGGTGCAGGTTGCCATTCCCATAACGGCGAGTTCGGGATTGATGATGTTCATGTAATGGCCGACGGTGCCGCTGCTGCCGTTCTCCCAGCGGCAGTTGTCTGCAATCCAATGGTTGATTGCGACGCCGTTCTTTGCATAGAAATCATAGGCATCCTTGCCGACAAGACCGGTGACTCCATAAAGGGCCTCCGTTGCCTTGTCGAAAAAGCCCTTCTCCTGCTCGATCCACTGCCCACTCGGATCGATTCCGTAATTCCATGCCAGATTTTCGGCAAAATCATATTGACGGGCATGATCGAGCACGGTGTCGCTGTAGTTGGCATCCGCAATGGCACCGGCGATGAGCTTGTAGGTGACATGGAGCTCGGACAGGCCGACCGACTTGCGGTAGTCGTTGACGGACTTCATCCACCTGATCGCATTGAGCATGTTATCAAGGGACGTGGCGTCCTTGGAGTTGCCGACTTCGGTCTTTCCGGCATATTTGGCGTTCAGGATGATGTTGACTGCGTCATCGGCACCCATGGCACGGAAGAAGCCGATGGCTCCCTGCTTGAGCTGCGCGTCGGCGGAATCGAGTTTCGCCCGTGCCTCGTCGACCTTCTGCTGGGCGGCGGTCACGGCAGCGTCTGCGGTATCCTTCGCCGCCTTGGCGTTCGCGAGCTCTACGTCGGCGGCCGCCTTGGCGGACTCAGCGTCCTTGACAGCCTGCTTCGCGGCATCCAGCTTGGAGATGGCGTCGACGTTCGCCTGCTTGGCGGCATCGAGGTCGGCGTTCGCGGCATCGAGTGCGGACTGGGCGGCGTTCACACCGGATTCGGCATCGGCCGCGGCCTGCTGCTTTACGGAGAGGGACGCCTGGGCATCATTCAGATCGGCCTGTGCCGTTGCCGCAGCGGACTGTGCCTGCTCGAGCTCGGACTCGCACTGGGACTGTGCCGCTCGTGCGGCGGCGAGGGCTGCCTCTGCGTCCGCGACCTTCTGTTTTGCCGCATCGTACTCCGGACCGCTGGCACCTGCCTCCGCTGCAGCGAGGTCGGCTTTCGCCTTCTCGTAGGCGGCGCTGGCGGCTGCGGCCTTCGCATCCGCCGCGTCCTTGTTCTGCTTGGCTGCAGCGAGGACAGAATCGGCGGCATCCTTTGCAGACTGGGCCGCAACCAGCTTGGACTGAGCATCGGCAAGCGTCGTGTTGGCGTTGTTAAGTTCGGCCTGTGCCCTGTCCACGGCAGCCTGGGCGTCACGCACGGCCTGCTCGGCGGCACTGATTGCCTCCGGGGTGGCGCTTACGGCATCTGCCTTGGCTTTATCGAGGGCATCCTTGGCATTCTGGGCCGCCTTGATGGCGGACTGGTACGCTTCGTCCTTCTCGGATGCATCTGCCTTGGCGTCTGCGAGACCCGCCTTCGCCTGCTCGAGGTGCTTGCCGGCGGCATCGGCGGCGTCCTTGCCCTCCGCGACCTGACGGGCGTACTCGTCCATTGCCGCACGGTCGGCTGCCGTACCGGCGTTGACTGCAGAATCGTAGGATGCCTTGGCCTGGTCGCGGGCGGAAGCCGCCTCGTTGTAGGGGCCGGCGACCTCATCGTAGGATGCCTTGGCGGCGTCCTCCTTCGCCTTCGCCTCGTCGACTGCCTTCTGCAGGTCCGCGATGGTCTGTGCGGCGGATTTCGCGCCGGCACCGGATGCCGCGCCGGCGTGGGCGGCGATCGGCGACATCACGGCGGGGTGCTGCGTGCCCCCGTCACCGGTCTGGGCGAATGCCGTGAACGGTGAGATGAGGCTCGATCCGGTCATGGCGGCCATGGTCGCCGCGGTGACGGTCAGACGCGCGATCCCCTTCGGAGTGTGAATCTTTTTGCTTGGCAGTGCGGCGAAGTGATCGCCACCGGCAGCGAAATGCTTTCCCTGAGTCATTGTGCTGTTCCATTCCTTTTCCGTGCCCTATCCGACTGGGCATCAGAACTCTTTCCAATAAAGGTAATTATGCGCCTTAACAGGGATTGTTGTATATAGTCCGTTGGCATAAATACAACAATCCATGACTCTTTTTGTCATGGATACGAAGACGCTTCAGAAATCATTCGGCATGAGATGCAAAGAGCTCCGCGCTGGACTCGGGTACAGCCAGGAGCAGTTCGCCAATTTGATTGAGATGGATCGTTCCTACTACGCGAGCATTGAAGTCGGACGAAGAAATGTCAGTCTTTCTAACCTCTCTAAAATTGCCAATGGATTCAACATATCAATTGCTGCACTTATGACTGGTGTCAGCGATAAATCGGATTAGTCCATCAATCAGCGAACGAAGTGAGCGAATAAATCGGCGGCGTAGCCGGCGGCAAGGACACGGTACGTGGCCGCGCAGCGAGCTTCGCGAGCGAAGGGGGACAGCATCGCTGTCCCTATCTTTATCGACGGCTTAGTCGGCGGCAAGGACACGGTACGTGGCCGCGCAGCGAGCTTCGCGAGCGAAGAGGACGGCATCGCCGTCCCTATATCTTTATAGTATATTTCTCTATTAATTGGTTTCACCAAAATGGGTATTGCGCAAGCTTCTGAACAGGCGTTTTTATCAAAAACTCAAAGCAGCCGAATCATCAAAATGGTGAAATTTTTTACCCAAATTGAGGAAGCGCTTCACCAAAATGGAACCGACTAACGGCTGTTGAAAACTTTTTATCCCCAAAATGGTGATTTCCTGTTTTCAGTGGAAAACTCGGTAAGTTAAATTATTTACTTACCAGATTTACAAACAAAAGCAGTTCTTAACCCTAAAACCAGAACAGGTCAGAAGCAAAATTAACTCCTGACCTGCGATTTTTCTGGTGCCCCCGGGCGGATTCGAACCGTCGACACCCGCTTTAGGAGAGCGGTGCTCTATCCCCTGAGCTACGGAGGCATGTTGTACTAGTGTAGCAGATTTACACGTTGTGATGCAGCGTGTAGCCACTCTTCGAAGTTGCGGTGGAACAGCCCTCCGGAAAGTGCGTCCCACTATCCAGGCAAATTCTGGGTCAGACTTTCCCCATGGGACCTCGCTGGGAAACTGTGTCCCAGAATTTCGACTCGAAACGGGACACGGTTTCCCAAACGGGCCCGTTCCGGAAACTACATCCCGCAATCGGCACTCGAACCGGGATGCACTTTCCCGATCGAGCCTCATGGGAAACCGCGTCCCACTTTAGGGGGGCGCTCTTTAATGGCTAGTTGCCTTTGTGGAAAAGGTTCTTGATGACGGAGGGGATGCTCTTGGCGCCCTTGGCCGTCACATCGATAAAGTCGGGCGAACGAACGAGCTTGTCCTCGTCAATGTACTTACGCACCGCGCGAAGCGTTTCCTTGTCATTGCGCGTCGAAAACGTAAAGTGGCCATTCTCTTTGGTAAAGATGGCAAAACGCGTAATCTTCTTGGTGCCGCGCAAAACCTCGGCGGCAATATAGTCGACCTCGTCCCACGGGATTTGGATATAATCCTCGGGATTACGCTCGTTATAGTACTCAAACGCCTTATTGCCCACCATCACGTTACCGTGACTGGTAAGCCCCATCAGGCAGGTTGCCGGCGTTGCCAAATCGACCGTGCTGTTCTGAGATTGCGCCATACGCGCCTCGCCCTCCAATAAAAACAATCGGACCGCATCCAGTGTACCCACCGGGTGCGGTCCGTTTCAATGGCTCAAAAGCCCTTGCCTAGCAACTCTCGGTCTTAAGCCGAAGCGTGCTTACATGAAGCCGCAGACGCGACCGATGATGCCGACGGCGAAGAGAGCCAGGATGATGACGATCGGGCTGACCTTCTTCTTGAGGAGCTTGCAGACCAGAAGGGTCAGGCACACGGCGGCAAGGCCGGGGATGAGCTGATCGAGGTTGGCCTGAAGCGTGGTGACCTTCACCGGGTCGAGTGCGTTGACACCGACAGAGCTGTACATCGTCAATGCCTGCTTGATGCCCTCAGAACCGGCGGGCAGGTTGGCCCAGTCGATATAGGCGCCAGCAGACTGCGTGACCTTGGAGACGACCGGGGTGAAGGAGATGGACACCCAGCGCTCGACCAGGGCGCCGATGATGAACATACCCAGGATGGAAGCACCCTCGGTGACCTTGCCCATCAGACCGCCGGAGAGGTCCTTGGCGATGGAGGAGCCGACCTTGTAGCCAAACTCCTGCGTGTACCACAGGAAAGCGTAACGGATGATGTTCCACGCGAAGAAGAACAGCAGCGGACCGGCGATGCTGCCGGACAGGGCCAGGGAAGCGCCCAGTGCGCCCAGAATCGGGCGAAGGGTGAACCAGAAGGCGGGGTCGCCGACGCCGGCGAGCGGGCCCATCATACCGACCTTGACGCCCTGAATGGCGACATCGTCAATCGGAGCACCGTTGGCGCGCTCCTCCTCGAGGGCGAGGGTAACGCCAATGACGGGGGCGGAAACATAGGGGTGGGTGTTATAGAACTCCAGGTGGCGCTTAAGAGCGGCAATCTGGTCATCCTTGCTGGTGTAGAGCTTCTTGATCGCAGGGATCATTGCGAAGCACCAGCCGCCGTTCTGCATACGCTCGTAGTTCCACGAGCCCTGAAGGAACTGATGACGGAAGCAAACCTTCTTACGGTCAGCCTTGGTGAGCTGAATCTTGTTCTCTGCCATATGTATCACTCCCCTCCTACTCGTAATCGTTCAGAATGTCGCCGAGCGGGTCACCGGAGCCACCGCCCATGCCGCCACCCTGCTTGGCCAGATCCTTAAGGCCAAGGTAGATGAGGGCAAGGGAGATGCCGATGAGGCCAAGGGCGATCAGCGTGAGCTGAGGGATGGCAGCAAGGACAAAGCCGAGGATGAAGAACGGCCAGGTCTCCTTGGTGGCCATCATGTTGATGACCATGGCGTAACCGACGGAAGCGACCATGCCGCCGCCGACAGCCATGCCGCCGGACAGCCAATCGGGCATAGCGTTAAGCGCGTTGGTAACAGCCTCGGCCGGGATGATGCACAGAAGTACTGCCGGGATGGCGATACGAACACCCTGCATGAGGATGCCGGCGTACTGCCAACGCTCGATGCCGGCGAAGTCGCCCTTCTCGGCGCAGGCGTCCATGCCGTGAACCATAGCGGTAGCCAGGGTACGGCAGATCATGGTCAGGAACAGACCAGCGACCGACAGCGGGACGGCGACGGCGATGGCGGCGGTAACGGCCTTGGCCGAATCGGTGGCGCCACCGTTGAGGGCGAGCACCATGATGATCGAAGAAGCGACCGAGGCCAGAGCGGCGTCAGGCGCGACGGCGGCGCCGACGTTAGCCCAGCCAAGGGCCATCATCTGGAGCGAACCGCCCAGGAGGATGCCCTCCTGAAGGTGACCGGTTACGAGACCGATAAGCGTGCATGCCACGAGCGGCTGATGGAACTGGAACTCATCCAGAATGCCTTCCATACCGGCAAGCAACGCGACAATCGCAACAAGCAGAATAGTGATTGCAGACATGTATCGGACCCTCCTTTACTATGCTTGAGCGGCCAGTTCGGCCTTAGCTTTCTTCAACATGGCGTCGAGATCCTCGGAGGAATCCGAAGGAACCTTGCGGACCTCGAACTTGACGCCCTTGGCCTTGAGAGCCTCGATGGTCTTGACATCGTCATCGCCCATAGCGACAGCGTTAGTGACGACGACCTTGCCCTTGGAGTGGGCCATGGAACCGATGTTGGCTTCCTTGATGTCGACGCCGGCCTCGATGGCCCTGAGCAGATCCTGCGGGTTCTCGAACAGCAGCATCGCCTTGGTGTCGCCAAAGCGCGTGTCCTTGACGACCTCGGCCATCTTCTTGATAGGCACGACGTTGGCGTGGACTCCCGGAGGGGCAGCCTGCTCGATCATGGTCTTGCGGAGCTCGTCGTGAGCAACGCCGTCGGAGACCACGATGATGCGGTTGGGGTTGATCTGCTTGGTCCACGTGGTGGCCACCTGACCATGCAGCAGGCGCGTGTCGATACGGACGTGGGCGATCTTGATGTGCCCGTCGCCGATCACCGTTCCCGGAGGGATGGCGCCTGCAGGAGCAGCGGCGGCCGCAGCCGGCTTCTTCTCCTCGGGCTCCAGAGACTCGGGCTTGACGCGCACGCCGGCCTTAGCCTCAGTCACGAGATGTTTTGCGATCGCATGTGCAGTGTTCTTTGCGTCAAAGCGCTGCGAATATGCCTCGATGAGCATAGGCAGGTTGACACCGGTGACGATAGCCCAGGAATCGTGGCCCTCGATGAGCCCGCTGATCTGGTTGAACGGCGTGCCGCCCCACAGATCAACGAGGAAGAGCACCTGCTCCTGGTCCTCGAAGGAAGCGATTGCCTCCTCGACCTTGGCACGGAAGTCGTCGGGGCCCATGCTCGGCTCGAGCGAGACCACGGCAACAGACGGCTGATCGCCAAAGACCATCGAGCCCGTCTGCTTGATTCCAGCCGCCAAGTCACCATGGCTAGCAAGAACAATACTTACCATCACATAACCTCCTTTTTGTCTACGTAATTCCTACACGACAGTTATGGAGTATAGCTGCAAATACAGCAGAATTGTTTGAAAAACTGCAAAAGGTAGCATTATTTGTTTAAACGTCTTGTTTTGTTACAAGCTGATTACATTCCAGTATTTTGGCTGATTTGCTGCTGAGGATTGATAGCTGATCTATTTACATGACCGAATTGAGCACGCTGTTCATTATTGCCGGTTTTAAACAGACACAAATGTGCTCGGGTTGAGGCTATTTCGTTTAAACAGATGGTGCTTGACTAATGGTAAGGAATATGCTCTAGGAAAGTAGTCGTTGGGGACGTTTCTAAATGACTAGTCATTGGGGACGTTCTTTTACGACTAGTCGTTTAAGAACGTCCCCAATGTCTAAGTTAGGCGATATGGAGGGGGTTGGCGGCGTCGACGGCATCGGGGGCGTCGGAGAGGTCGCCAGGAGCAGTGTCTGCCGGGTCCTCGTCGGGGGTCTCGATCTGCTTGATCATGACCTCCTGGCCCTGCAACAGGTATGTCTCGCCGCTGCCGCAATGGGGGCAGGTCTTGCCGTGCTCGACCGTCGCGTAGTCGCAGCCGCACGCCTCGCAATGCGTCACGGCCTCGACGGGCTCCACGATAAGCTCCGAGCCCTCGGTGATAGGCTTTTTATCCGCTGCCCAGCGCCAAGCGTCGAGCAGCAAGTCGGGAACGACGCCCGAGACCTCGCCCAACAGCAACGTCACGCTCGAAACGCGACTTACGCCGTTGGTGCGAGCCACATTCTCGACATCGCGAATGATGTGATAGACGATTCCCAATTCATGCAAGATAAAACCTTTCGACAGAGGTCGATGCGATGTCAATTCAACGTCAGCGAGCGGCGCCCAGGTACCCCAGGTTGCCCCGAAACAAGGCGTCCGCTGGGCTTTTGCCCGCGGCGCCGCAGTTGAGGGGCAAGATGGGGTACCTGGGTGCCGCGCAGCGTCGGCAGTTCCGCCGTTCGTTAGAACGGCGGAACCTCATTACTTCTTCCCGAATTTGATCTTAATGGCGCGCTTGAGCGCGTACTTGCCCAGGCTTGGGAGCTTTTGCTCGTATTTGACCATCGTTGAGCACTCGGGGCGGTCGCGATCCAGATGGATGGCGTCGAACGCGCACTTGGTGGTGCACAGACCGCAGCCAATACACTTGTTGGGGTCGACGATCGAGGCGCCGCAGCCCAGGCAGCGAGCGGTCTCGGCGCGCACCTGTTCCTCGGTAAAGGTCTCGACGTACTCGCTAAACGGCGCGGCCTTCTCGCGTTCGCGGTCCACATGCGCAACCTCGCGGCTCGCGTTGTCGTAGCTTTCGATCACGGCATCGTCGCGGTCAAGCGCGGTGTAGCGGCGCTGGTTGCGGCCGATGGTGAGCGTGGAGCCCGGCTGCACAAAGCGATGGATGGACACCGCGGCCTCGTGACCGGCGGCAATGGCATCGATGGCAAAGCTGGGGCCAGTGTAGACGTCGCCGCCCACAAAGATGTCGGGCTCGGCGGTCTGGTACGTCTGCGGATCGGCAAGGGCACCCTGGCCGCGGCCGAGCTCCACCTTGGAGCCAGCCAGCAGGTCGCCCCACACAATGGACTGGCCAATGGACATGACGACACGGTCGGCATCGACACGGCGCAAGTCGTTCTCGTCATACTCGGGCGCAAAACGGCCCTCGTCGTCAAAGACACGCGTGCAGCGCTTGAAGGTGATACCGCACACACGACCGGCCTCGTCCAGGTGAATCTCCTTGGGGCCCCAGCCGCAGCTAATGTGCGCGCCGTCCTCAATGGCCTCGCGACGCTCCTCCTCGCTGGCAGGCACCTGGGCCTCGCTCTCCAGGCAGAACATCTCAACGTGCTCGGAACCCAGACGGCAGGCGTTGCGCGCGACGTCGATGGCCACGTTGCCGCCGCCCACCACGATGGTGCGCCCGGGCAGCGCGTCGATCTTGCCGCTGTTAACCTCGCGAAGGAAGTCGACGGCCACGGTCACATCCTCGGCATCCTCGCCCGGAATGCCGGCAAGGCGGCCGCCCTGGCAGCCAATGGCCACGTAGAAGGCCTTAAAGCCCTGCGCGCGCAGCTCGTCGAGCGTCACGTCGCGACCGACTTCCACGCCATAGCGGAACTCGGCACCCATCAGGCGAATGACCTCGACCTCGGCCTCGATAACATCCTTCTGCAGCTTAAAGCTGGGAATGCCGTAGGTGAGCATGCCGCCCGGGCGCTCGTTTTTCTCGAACACGACGGGCTTGTAGCCCTTCTCGGCCAGATAGAAGGCGCAGGACAGACCGGCCGGACCGGCGCCGATGATGGCGATCTTCTGGTCGAAGCCGCCGGCACGCGTCGGGGTCACCACAGGTGGGACATAGCGAGTCGCGGCATCCAGATCGCGCTGGGCGATAAACTTCTTGACCTCGTCGATAGCCACGGCGGCGTCCACACGGCCGCGGGTGCAGGCATCCTCGCAGCGGCGGTTGCACACACGGCCGCAGATAGCGGGCAGCGGGTTCTCGCGCTTGATGAGCGCCAGAGCCTCGTCGCAGCGGCCCTGCGCCGCAAGCTTTAAGTAGCCCTGAACGGCAACGTGAGCGGGGCAAGCCGTCTTGCAGGGCGCGGTGCCAGACTCGTGCGTCTCGATGCGGTTGTCGTTGCGGTAGTTGGGCGACCACTTGGTGTGATCCCACTTGGTGGCATCGGGCAGCTCCTGGCGCGGATACTCGGGCACGCGGCCGCCGGCCTTTTTGCTGCAGAGCTTCTGGCCCAGTTTGGCGGCGCCGGCCGGACACACCTCAACGCAGCGACCGCAGGCCACGCACTTGTCTTTCTCGACCTTGGCGACATAGGCTGAGCGCGACAGGTTGGGCGTGTTGAACAGCTGCGAAGTGCGCAGGGCGTAGCACACGTTGACGTTGCAGTTGCAGATGGCGAAGATTTTGTTCTCACCGTCGATGTTGGTGATCTGGTGCACAAAGCCGTTGTCCTCGGCCTGGCGCAGGATGTCGTAGACCTCCTCGCGCGTCACATAATGGCCGCGGTCGGTCTCGACCACGTAGTCGGCCATATCGCCCACGGCGATGCACCAATCGGCCGGGTCGTCGGCGCAGCCCTCTCCCATCACGCGACGGCTCGCGCGGCAGCTGCAGGTGCTAGCGGCATATTTGCCATCGTATTTGTCGAGCCAATGCTCGATATGCTCGATCGGCACCGAGGTGCTCGCGGCATCGATGGCCTTCTCGACCGGAATGACATGCATGCCGATGCCGGCACCGCCGGGCGGCACCATCGGCGTGGCCTTGGACAGCGGTCCCTTGGACGCCTGCTCAAAGAACTTGGCATAGACCGGATGCTCCTCGAGCTGACCCATGCGCATGTTGAGGAACTCGGCAGAACCCGGCACCAGCATGGGCAGCACCCACTGCTTGGCGCGCTCGGGGTTTTCCCAGTTGTACTCGAGCAGACCCGTGTAGCTCATGTCGTCGAGCATCTTCTCGATATCGGCTTCGGGCATGCCGGTGAGCTTGACCATCTCGGGCAGCGTATAGGGACGGCGCATCTTCATCTTGCAGAGCACTTCGGCCTGCTCGTCGGTTGCGGCCTCGGCAAACGACCAGTACTCGTAGCCCAGCAGCTCGTCGCGGTGCAGCAGGCGGTTGGTGCAGTGCTCACACAGTTTGACGATGGCCTCGCGCGGATGCTCCGGCAGCGGCGGCACGAACTCCGCGCCGATATCGGGCTCGGTATAGCTAATCCCCGGTCCGTTGAGAATCATAGTCGTCCCTTCTCTTGCCACAGCCCGGCGAGACCGCGGCGCCCCTCTTTGTACGGGTTCGACATGCCCCCATGCCGTTCACCCGCTATTGTTGACATTGTGTCAAAAACAGTATTGACGAACCGTCAACAATATTCAAGACTGTTAGGCGAACGGTCAGGCAAAAGAGGATGAAAGGCGGCAAAACATGGGCAACAACGCAGCAGATATCTCTGTGGTCGATGCCGTCCCCGCATCCGATAGCGCGGCAAAACGCCTGACGGGCGACGAGCGCCGTCGCGAGATCCTCGCCGCTGTGCGCGCCGTGAGCGCCGAGCTTGGTGTGTCCCATCTTTCGGTATCGGCCGTGACCAAGCGGGCTGGCTGCACGCGTTCGCTGTTCTACCACTACTTTGCCGATATGGATGCCGCCGTCACCGCCGTTATGGACGAGGCAATCGACGGCTTTATCGCCGAGCTCGAGCAGTGGAACGCCAGCCGCACGGTTGGCGACATCGAAGGCGCACTCGACACCGTTGCTCCGCTCTTTAAGCGCCTGGTCGTGAGCGGCCACGAGTTGCCGAGCACGCTCACCTCGAGCAGCGGCGCGCTCTACGGCGGCTTTTTGCACAACGTGGTCCAGCGCGTGGCGCAGTATATCTGCGATACCACCGTGGTGGATTTTGTCGCCCATCACGAGCTACGCATCGACCATGTCTACGAGACGTTCTACACCCTCATCATGGGGCTGCTGATGTATATCCGCACGCACCCCGATGTGCCCGACGAGACAGTCAAGGAAATCATCGCCTCGACGCTCCATATCGAGGGCTATACCGCCAAGTATCAGGAGCGCGAGCCCCAGAACTGACGACATTTGGCCAAACTGCCCGCGATCAGAAGAGGGGCCGCGGGCTTGTGAAAGGAGAGCAGCATGCTGTTCGATGTTTGGGGTAGCAATACCCTTATCCACTGGGCCGGCTGGGCCATGGTCTTTATTGGCCTGATCGTGCTCAACGAGGTCGGCCGCCGCACCAAGCTGGGCGCGGCCATCATCTTTGGCGTGGCTCCGCTGGCCATGACCATCTACTGCGTCGCTATCGCCATCGGCGTCTCACAGGGTGCCGAGTGGGCGCTCACCAACCCCACCCATGTGTACCAGAACAGCTGGTTCCACTACGCCAAGGTATACGCGGCGCTGGCCGGTTGCTGGGGCTTCATTGCCATTAAGTACCAGTGGGGCAAGATCGGCAAGGCGCATTGGTTCCGCGCGTGGCCGTTTGTGATCGTCGCCATCAACATCATGATCGCCGTCGTGTCCGACTTTGAGAGCGCCTATCACTTCTTTGTCCTGGGCGAGCCCACCTGGGTCACCTCCGAAGGTGCTACGCAGCTGGCCGGCTGGAACAACGTGTTCAACGGCATCGCCGGTATCATCAACATCTTCTGCATGACCGGTTGGTGGAGTGTCTACGCCTCTGAGGACAAGACCGACATGCTGTGGCCCGACATGACCTGGGTCTACATCATCGCCTACGACATCTGGAACTTCTGCTACACCTACAACTGCCTGCCCACCCACTCCTGGTTCTGCGGCTTTGCACTGCTGCTGGCGCCCACCGTCGCCGCCTTTATCTGGAACAAGGGCGGCTGGATCCAGAACCGCGCCTTTACGCTGGCTATTTGGTGCATGTTTGCCCAGGTGTTCCCGTACTTCCAGGAGGAGTCCATCTTTGTGACCCACTCCACGCTCGACCCCAGCGCCGCTACTGCGGTCTCGATCGCCGCACTGGTCGCCAACATCGCCGCGATCATCTACATCGCCTACCGCGCCAAGAAGCTCGGCCGCAATCCCTACAAGCAGGATGTCTTTGAGGGCACCAGCGATTGGGAGAAGGCTACCGCTCGCCGCGCCAAGGTTGATTACGCGCACGCCGAGTAACATGCCCGGCGCAAACGCCGCTTGAATGTGAAGCAGCATAGCCGGCTCCGCGCAACTCAACGCATTGCAGAGCCCCCGGAATGTGATTCGTCCGCGTTCCGGGGGCCTTTTGCTGCCGCGAGGATGCGGCCGAACGATGCGCTCAGGTTAAATCGGATCTTATATTTCGTATGCGCTTTATATGGCTCCATTTTTGGGTACAGTGTTGAGCCGATATTGCATTGGGGGATATATGAGCGATGAGACGTATGGCCGCGAGGATGCGGCCCAGGATGCGGAAGCATGTGCCGAAGCCCTGGAGAGCCTTGACCGGATCGCGCTAGACGAGCTCTCGTTTAGCGATTCGGTCGTCGACGCGCAAGACGAGGTGCACGAAGACACTGAGGACGAAGGCGGCGACGCCAAAGACGCTCCTGACGAAGCCGAAGAGGACGATAGCGAGGCCGACGACCAGCCCGAATCCGACACGGGCGAGGAAACCGTCTTGCTCGACAGCTTACCGGCCGAAGATTCGCTGACTCGCGAGCTTCCTGGCCTGGGTTCCGCACCAGCCGTGGATGAGACCATCGCCATGGGCGATATTCCCCTGCCGTCCGTTCCCTCGGCACACGAAGCCGAGGTCCGCCATCGCAAGATGTCGCCCAAGCGCCGCAATCTGATGGTCGCCGGTGTCGTGGCCGTCGCGCTCGTCGCCGGCGGTGCAGGCTATGCTGCCTGGAACGGATATCAGCAAGAGCAGGCTGCCGCTGTCGCCGCCAATGCCCACACGATGATGTCGGTGCAGATTGGCGTGCATGCCGCGGGCCTCGACTGTTCCACCAGCTCTAAGATTCCCGTACAGGTGAGCGGTCAGGACGCTGATGGCTCATCCGTGAGCGAAACGCTCTATGTTGACGAGCACGGCCGCGGCATCAAACTGCTGCCCGGCGATTACACGCTCTCCATCGCTGCCTCTCCCATCGCGGCCGACGGCACCATCTATACCGTCCCGACCACCAAGGCGCAGGTCACGATCAAGAGCGACGGACAGGACCTAAGCAGCCAGGCCGCCTTTAAGCTCAAGGTGCCTTCGGCCGACACGGTGACTGACGACCAGATCGATGCCGCCGCCAAATATGCCGAGGAGGGAGGCGCGAGCTCCGCCGCCACCGCCAAGGTGCTCCAGCAGGCGGCAACCGCGCGGCGCGGCGCCGCCGTCAATGCCGTGAGCGCGCAAAAGGCACAGGCGGCCCGTGATGCCGACGCCCGCCACAAGGCAACCGACCTCTACCAGCTCGATATCCCCGTCGAGTGGTACGGCAAGGTCGAGACTTGGCAAAATGGCAGCACGCTATGCATCTATCTTGCCGGCGACAGCGATACACCGATTGTGACGCTCGTCGCAGTGCGCGAGGGCGAGAGCTTTACGCCCGATGAGGGCGATACGGTTTTGGGTGCGGCCAACCTAGGCAACGGTTATACCGTCTACGCCAGCGGTCCCGTCTATCCGTACGTGGTGCCCCAGACCATCAACGGACGGACGCAGAATCCCGTGTCGACCTACCCTATGGACTCGGCCATTGAGCTTGTCGAGCTCACGACCGGCAACCGCTACACCTATAGCCAGATCAAGAACGTACTGGTCGGCAAAGACGGCAAGGCCGACGCTGCGACCAAACTCGAATGCGACTACATCGCCCAGATTCTGCTGCCGAGCATCAAGGCCCAGGACTAGCCGGGCGCATCATGGTACTCCCCAACCGTGATGAAGGGGCCAGGAGGTCCTGGCCCCACAGATCCGTAGATGATTAGGCAAGGAGCCACTTCCATGCGGGCACAGCGTGTACCACACCGTGTTCACATGGAATATCGGCCTGTTCATCCATAGTAACGATTACCGACTCGCCAAGATCAAACTGGGCCATCGAGGCATCGAGGGCTGCAATTTCGCGTTCGCGCGTTTTCTCGCTTGCCATATCCACACTCACCTGAGTCAGGCTATAAGCCTGCATGAGAAGTGCATCCCCAGCCACAAAGTCAACCTCATGGCTTTTATTCTTCTCCTTGACCAGTAGGCGGCAGACCGAACCGACCCGCACCGCAGGAGTCCTTCTTCTGAGCGCATTGAACACCGCAGTCTCGAGCCTCTGGCCCTGGTCCAATGCCGATGCGGGAGAGAATGCTCCAAACATCGCAGGATCGACAGCGTAGACTTTAGACGCAGACCGCGTATTATTTGCAAGTGAACGCGTAAACTCCGGCACAGAAAACAGCAGGTAGGCGTCCTCGTAATACTCAAGTAAGTCGCTGAGCGAATTACGACTGACGGGTATCTGCCTGCTCTTGAACTCGTTGTACACCTTGTTCACCGACAGCTCTCGTCCCGAAGATGCCATACACCGCGTCAGAAACAGTGAGGCCAAACGAGGGCTCTTGACGTCGTAACGCTCCACAACGTCCATAGCGACCGTTCGCGACGCATATTCCTGTAGCAGCTGAATCGCGTCTGCGGGCGTCTGCTCAAGTGTCGCGATGAATCCCCCTCGCTCGAGATATCCGACCAGATGGTGTCGGAGCAACGCTGCAGCGCTTGAGGAGAAGGGCGCGTTCGACTCAGGAACGCTCCCCGTCTTATATCGGACGTATTCCGAAAAACTCAACGGAAAAAGCTCTCGCACAAGAGAACGGCCCCTGAACTCGCTCTTAAGTTCTGAGGACAGCATCTTAGAAGAAGATCCCGTCACGTAAACGGTCGCCTTCTCCGTATCGACCACGCGTCGCAGAAACGCACCCCATTCGGGTATTTCCTGGATCTCGTCAAAGAAAAGGTAGGCGCCCTCGCCTCGAGCAGCAGGATATAGTGCATAGAATGTATCGAGCACGTCCGCTAGTAGCGATGGCTCATACGGACGCAAGCGCTCATCCTCAAAATTGAAATATAGCATCCGGTCAAGCTCGACGCCTTGGCCCTGAAGCCGCCGTATCTCCTGATACAGGCGATACGTCTTTCCACAACGACGGGCGCCCACAATCACATATACGATGTTGTCGCGCTTTGGCTCCTGCGGGTTGCCCAGATCAAGGTCGCGCTCAAAGACCTGCGGAATCCCCTGTTGCTCAAAGTCCTTTATTTTTTGAGCCACCAAGTCGTTGAATGCCATAATTCTCCAATCTTGCTCTCCTGCTAATCAAGATTATAACAATTCTTGATTAGCAGGAGAGCAAGATTATGCGTATCTTGATTAATGGATAAGCAAGTTTTCTATTAGTGGCCCCTCCCGGAGGATATCGAGCGGCCGAGGGGGCAGGCATGAACGCCTCTAGCCGAAAACAAAGTAGCTAAAAAAGCCCCGTCCCAAATGAGCTACTTAACGCCAGGGGTCGGCTTCGAAGAGGGGCTCGCGCTCGGGGCGACGATCGCTGTAGGGATCGTAGCCGTCATCGTCCTCGTTCTCGGCACGGATGTAGGGGTCGCGCGGCTTGGGCGCCGGCTTGGACGTGGGCCTGGGCGCCGGCGCGCTTGTCTTGATCTCGTCTTTCATCTGCATAGCTCCTTACATCGCATCCGTTCGGCATCATCGATTGTCGCACGAAAAAGGGTGGCGGACCCAATGGATCCGCCGCCCTTGGCGTTTAGAGACGGCTGGTAGATTTTAAGGCATATCCCAAAAATCTACTCGGCGTCGGGGACCTCGTAGGTGGCCGCCGGCGTGTTATCGCACACGACGGTAAAGCCGCCGTCCTTGTCGACATCGACTGTCACCTGATCGCCCTCGCGCACCGTGCCGTCGATGATAGCGGCGGCGATGGCATCCACGACCTCGCGCTGAACCAGACGCTTGAGCGGACGGGCGCCAAAGACCGGGTCCAGGCCGCCCACGGCGAGCATCTGCTTGGCCGCCGGGGTGATGGCAAGCGTCATGCGCTCCTTGGCCAGACGCGCGCGGACGTCGGCGAGCTGGATGTCGACGATCTTCTCGATCTGCGCCATGCCGAGCGGATGGAACACCACGATATCGTCGATACGGTTGAGGAACTCGGGGCGGAAGGTTTGAGCCATGGCCCCGTCAACCTGATGGCGCATCTCCTCCTCGTCCTTGCCGGACAGATCGGCGATAGCCTTGGAGCCCACGTTGGACGTCATGATGATAATCGTGTTCTTGAAGGACACTTGGCGACCCTGACCGTCGGTCAAACGGCCGTCGTCGAGCACCTGCAGCAGCACGTTAAAGACATCCGGATGAGCCTTCTCCATCTCGTCGAGCAAGATCACGGAGTAGGGACGACGGCGCACGGCCTCGGTGAGCTGGCCGCCCTCGTCATAGCCCACGTATCCCGGGGGCGCACCGATCAGACGCTGGACGCTGAACTTCTCCATATACTCGGACATGTCGATACGCACGAGCGCGCGCTCGTCATCGAACAGGCACTCGGCCAGCGCCTTGGCGAGCTCGGTCTTGCCTACGCCGGTGGGGCCCAGGAAGAAGAAGCTGCCGATGGGCTTGTCTGGGTCGGAGAGACCCGCACGGCTGCGACGCACGGCCGCGGCTACAGCGGAGACGGCCTCGTCCTGACCGATAACGCGCTTATGCAGCTCGCCCTCCAAGCCCTTCAACTTGTCGAGCTCGCCCTGCATCATCTTGGACACGGGCACACCGGTCCAGGCGCTCACGACCTCAGCGATCTCATCGGAGGTCACCTGTTCGTTGAGGCCCTCGCCGTCCTGCTGCTTTTGCGCCTCGAGCGCAGCCTCGGAATCCTGAATCTGCTGCTGCAGACCCGGGATCACAGAATAGCGAAGCTCGGACGCACGGCCCAGATCGCCGTTGCGCGTCGCGCGCTCCTCTTCGCTCTTGGCCGCGTCAAGCTGGCCCTTAAGCTCCTGCACGTGGTCGATGGCGTTCTTTTGGTTGAGCCAGCCGGCCTTTTGCACGTTGAGCTTTTCTTGGACTTCGGCAATCTCTTGGCGCAGAGCCTCCAAACGCTCCTTAGAGGCGTCGTCGGTCTCTTTCATGAGCGCCTGTTCCTCGATCTGCAGCTGGGTGAGCTGACGCGTGGTGGCGTCGATCTCGACCGGCATGCTGTCGAGCTCCATGCGCAGGCGGCTCGCGGCCTCATCGACCAGGTCGATAGCCTTGTCGGGCAGGAAGCGGTCGGCGATGTAGCGGTCGGAGAGGTCGGCGGCAGCCACGAGCGCGCTATCGGTGATGTGTACGCCGTGGAAGATCTCGTACTTCTCCTTCAGGCCACGCAGGATTGAAATGGTGTCCTCGACGGTAGGCTCGCTGACCATCACGGTCTGGAAACGACGGGCGAGCGCCGCGTCCTTCTCGATGTACTTGCGGTACTCGTCGAGCGTGGTCGCGCCGATCGCGTGCAGGTCGCCACGAGCGAGCGCCGGTTTGAGGATGTTGCCGGCGTCCATGGAGCCCTCGGTGGCACCCGCGCCCACGATGGTATGGAGCTCATCGATGAACAGGATGACCTTGCCTTGCGCCTTTTGCACTTCCTTGAGCACGGCCTTCAAGCGGTCCTCGAACTCGCCGCGATACTTGGCGCCGGCGACCAGCGCGCTCATGTCGAGCTCGATGAGGTCGCGGTCGCGCAGGGTGCTCGGCACGTCGCCGGCCACGATACGCTGGGCGATACCCTCGACGATGGCCGTCTTGCCGACGCCCGGCTCGCCGATGAGCACGGGGTTGTTCTTGGTGCGGCGGGACAGAACCTGGATGGTACGGCGGATCTCGTCGGTACGGCCGATGACCGGGTCGAGCTTGCCGGCGCGGGCCAGATCGCAGATGTTGCGACCGTACTGCTCCAGCGCCTCAAACTGGGTCTTGTCCTCGGCAGACGTCACGCGGTCATCGCCACGCAGCTCCTCGTAGACCTGCTCGATGCGCTCCTTGGTCACGCCAGCGTCACGCAGTACACGACCAGCCTCGCCCTTGTCCTCGGCAAGCGCCATCAGCAGATGCTCGGTCACCACAAAGCTGTCACCCATCTTGGTGGCCTTCTTCTCGGCCTTCTCGATGACACGGACGAGCTCATTGGAAAGGCCCATCTGCTGGCCCTCGCCCGAAACCTTGGGCGCGCGGTCGATGGCATCTTGTGTGGAGCGTGCAAGCTGGGCCGGATCGGCGCCGATGCGCTCGATGATCACGGAGATATTGCGCTCGCCGGCACCAAGCAGGGCGGACAGCAGGTGAATCGGCTCCACCGCGCCGGCCTGCGCGTCGGCAGCTGTGCTCATGGCGGTCTGCAGCGCCTCGCGCGACGTCATTGCTAGCTTATCGATTCTCATGGAATCACCTCTCTTGGGGCGGCCGCCCTACGGGGCGGCTTCACGTTGTTCGAGAAGTATTGTTGCCAGCTTTGCGCGATCTTATACACAAATCTAAGTCTCTATATATAAGATTTTCTGAGTGATTGATGGATAGGGTACTGAGATGTCAGCCCGCCGCTGCCCAGGCGCACTACCGTCTCGATCTGTAACATCTAGCAGCCATTTTTGATCCTAGATGTTACAGATCAAGATGAAATGACCAGCGGCAACCGTTTGTCTCAATCTGTAACATCTACTCGGCAAATTAGGGTCTAACTGTTACAAATCGAGACGAACGAAGACACCTGAGTCGAAAATCTAAATCTGTAACACCAGGCCCACTTTTAGCGGCCAAGATGTTACAGATCGAGACAGACCGAAAACCACCACAAAGAGGACAGGCACCTTTGTGGTGGTCGCGGTCTCTACTCCTTCGCCGAACCCGTACTTCCCGATTCGACGGTCCAGGGCATCTCATCCTCGAACAGCCATGTACGGGCAGACCCACTATCGCGTGCAGTCTGCGGGTCAGGCAAGCAGGTCTGTTTATAGGCATCTTGGATACACTGACCCATAAAATCGTTGAGCTCGGTCTGGTCGCCCTCCATGACATAGGCGACATCGCCGTCCATGATGTAGATGCCCGGACCCTCATTGCCCTCGTAGCCCGGATCGTACGAGACATCACATAACTTTGCGCCGTTTGCAGTGTCCAGCTCGATGGACGAGTGGCATCCGCCAACCATGTCGTTCGCTTTTGCCCGATAGGACGCATATCCGTACCAACGCTTAAATGTTTTGCCCTTGAGTAGCTCGGACGCCCTATCGATCAGGCTTGTATCCGTGGTATAGCGCATGGCCCCAAGCTGAATACGCGGATAATTGCTAATACCCAGCACAGCCGGCTGCTCATCAAAATCAACGGTAATGGTCTCGGGCTTGTCGTCGCCGGTCAGAAGTTCGACAGATTGAGTCACAGGCTTGACCACCGGCTCCGTCACCGCAGCAGGTAGAAATGCCATACCGACAGCGCCCGCGCCAACCACAGCGATCGCAAGCGCCAAGACAATCAATCCAATACGGGCAGAACGGCTCACGGCAAAACACCCCACAATGCAAACCTTCGCCACCTGCACTAATGATACCGCCAGCTAACACTATTACCAAAAGAAGCCGCGCGCTCCTCACCACCACAAAGGGGACAGGCACCTTTGTGGTGGTTTTCGACGCTAACGGTCGACCATCTCGCGCAATGAGATTAAACTTGAATTGCTCTCTGAACATATCCATTTCTGCCTATCCTCAACAGATCTTTGTCTCGAGGAGCGCATATGAAGCCGCCTCATTCCACCGGTCGCAACGTCATCGCCATTCTCGCCATACCCATCGTGATGCTCTTCCTTATCGTCATCACGCCCTTTTCCCTTGGTATCACCTCGCCCTTCGATTTATGCGGAATGGTCGACGCCGGCTCGCGTGCCACCTCGCTCTCCTTTATCTGTCGCGGCGTGTTTTACGAAGATGGAATTCCCACCGGAAGTTGGCAGTCAGAGTTGCCACTGCTCGGTCAGATCGACGGATGCTCCCCCTATTTCTGCCTTGGACCTCAGACGCTAAACTATCTAATCGACGACCAGCCACTCGACTTCATCACCCTCGCCTACGACTACGCACCAAACACCGATGAGCGCCACATGAACCAAGTCCTCGACAAGATGCTTGGACAGTGCGGGCTCACCGAGGAGGCCGGTCGAACCATCTATAGCAACCAGAAATTAAAGCGAACAGAACTCCGCCGTGTCGGAAAAATCAAAGGGCGAAACGGGGCCGCCTACTGGGATGCCTGGGCAACACGCGACAAGGGCGAATTCGGACACAGCACCTATATGGTCACTGTCTACACCAAAGACGGAATTAAGGACAATGTTGACGATTTCGCGTCATCCAAACTCGGCATCCCCAAAACAACCAAACCCGCCAGCCCAGATGAAATTCTGTAGAGCCGCCCATTAACATGCCGCTCAACGATCACAACAGCATCGAGCTCGTCCCCACCACCACAAAGGTGCCTGCCCCCTTTGTGGTGGTTTTCAACAAAAAGAAGCCGCCCCGATAACAGAGGCGGCATCAAGCAAGTCTATTTATTAGCGTCCCTCAAGACCCAACGAGAACGCAGAAATGTAGCCCGGGGCTTACCCTTTCCCGAACGCGGCCCTCGCGAAGCGCGTGAGCGGGCGGGAAAGGGTAAGCCCCGGGCGGACAATTAAGTGCGCTACTCGGCAGCGGCCTTGAACTTGTTGTAGTTGATCAGGCAGCCGGCCTTGACGATGGCACGCTCCTCTGCCGTCATATCGGCAATGTAGAGCTCAATCTGCTCGACCGCACCATCGGCGCGCACCACGTAGGCGGCGATGTCCTTCAGGTCGCCATCGAGCGCGGCACGGATACCCGGCACAAAGACGTAATCGCCCACCTCAAAGTTGGGCTCGGCCTCCATCTGGAAGGGCACCATGCCCCAGTTCATCACGTTGGAGCGATAGCGCTTGGTGGCGTACTCGTGGACGATGTTGGCCAGGCCGCCAATTACGCGCTGGCAGCTCGCGGCCTGCTCGCGGGCGCTGCCGTCGCCAGGCTTCTTGGCGTAAATCATGGAACCGAACTCGGTCGCCTTGGCATCGGCCGCGACACCCGCGCCGGCCAGCGCCTCAAACACACCGGCAAGCTCGGCATCGAACGCCGCCAGGTCGCCCGCGGACTCGCCGGCAACGCGACGCTTCTCCACAGCGTCGACCTCCTTGGAGCGACCCACGTAGGCCGGGTCGCGGCGGCTCAGCGTAAACTCAGCCAGGCCCAGCGGGTTGGAGCGGAAGGAGCTCGTCTCGCCCGAGGGAATGAGCTCGTCGGTCGTGGTGACCGGGTCCATGATCTTGGAGCAAACCTTGAGCAGGATGTCGTCGCCGAGCGGCTCCATCGCGGGCCACGGCTTGATGTTGGGGCCTTCGACCAGCTCGTCGACAGGCTCCGCCTTGCCAAAGCCCCAGTACACGCGCTTCTTGTACGGCGCGTCGTCAAAGGTGTACTCGCAGGCCTCGTCCCAAGTGTCCTCGGGCAGGTCGGTCGCCGGCGTCAGGACGCCGCCGTTGGCAGCCGTTGCCGCAATGGAGCGGGCGTCCATCAGGGCCACGGCGCTCAGCTGGCCATTACCCGGCTTGGAACCCTCGCGGTTGGGGAAGTTGCGCGTGGTGTGACGGATCGAAAGGCCGTTGTTGGCGGGCGTGTCGCCGGCGCCGAAGCACGGGCCGCAGAATGCCGTGCGCACGATTGCGCCGGCCTCCATGAGGTCGTAGATGTAGCCGCGGCGTGTAAGTTCGAGCGCCACGGGCTGGCTCGTGGGATAGACCGACAGCGAGAACTCGCCGCAGCCGGTATTGGCGCCCTTGAGCACGCGGGCAGCCTGGACCACGGAGTCATAGTTGCCGCCCGAGCAGCCGGCGATAACGCCCTGCTGCACGTGCAGCTTGCCGTCGACGATCTTGTCGAGCAGGCTAAAGTGCGTCTTGCCCTCGCCGATCTTGGCGGCCTCGAGCTCCACCTCGTGCAGGATGTCCTCGAGGTTCTCGTTGAGCTCGTCGATCTCAAAGCCGTTGGAAGGATGGAACGGCAGTGCGATCATGGGCTTGATGCTCGACAGGTCGACCTCGACGCAACCGTCGTAGTAGGCGACATCGGCGGGCTTGAGCTCGCGATAGTCGTCGCCGCGGCCGTGCATGGTCAAAAACGCGTGCGTGTCCTCGTCGGTGGCCCAGATGCTCGACAGGCAGGTGGTCTCGGTGGTCATGACGTCAACGCCGTTGCGGTAGTCGGTCGTCATGCTCGCGATGCCCGGGCCCACAAACTCCATGACATTGTTCTTGACGTAGCCCTTGGCAAAGACGGCGCGAATGATGGCGAGCGCCACGTCGTGCGGGCCGACGCCGGGGCGCGGGGCGCCCGTGAGGTAGATGGCCACGACGCCGGGATAGGCGACATCGTAGGTGTCGCGCAGCAGCTGCTTTGCCAGCTCGCCACCGCCCTCGCCCACGGCCATAGTGCCCAGAGCGCCGTAGCGGGTGTGCGAGTCGGAACCCAGGATCATCTTGCCGCAGCCCGCGAAGTTCTCACGCATAAAGGAGTGGATAACGGCGATATGCGGCGGAACGAAGATGCCACCGTACTTCTTGGCGGCCGAGAGGCCAAAGACGTGGTCGTCCTCGTTGATGGTGCCGCCCACGGCGCACAGCGAGTTATGGCAGTTGGTGAGCACGTAGGGCAGCGGAAACTGCTCCATGCCCGAGGCGCGCGCCGTCTGGATGATGCCGACAAAGGTGATGTCGTGGCTCGCCATGGCGTCGAAGCGAATCTTGAGTGCCTCGGGATCTCCGGACGTATTGTGTGCCTGGAGGATCGAATACGCGATGGTGCCGCGCTTGGCATCCTCGGGCGTCTGCGTAATACCGCGCTCGGCAGCCTCGGCCGCAGGCACAACCTCGCTGCCGCCGCGCAGGTAGATGCCGTCCTCGTACAGCTTGACCATACTGTCTCCCACTCTGCCCAAAACGATTTGGGCGCATAGCATACATTCGTTCAATATCGTGCCATAGAACGGTTGCGAGTGGGTTACGAATCTGCACGTTCACTTTATCTCAGTAAAGCAAAGAACGAGTTGGGTGCCGGGGGCAGACTTAGACGCCGAAATGACGAGAGTGGATAATCTCCCACTTTGAGCCTGCAAACAGGCCAAAAACGGGAGATTATCCACTCTCATTCTGCGGGCACTCATTTAAGTCTGTCCCCAATGAGTGCCCGGCAGCGTCGGCGGAGCTATAGGTCGCTACCCGTACCTAGCAGCTTGCGCATGACTTGCTCGGGGTTGACTGAGCCGTCGCGCGGGGCCAGGGCGGTGATCTTCTTCTGCATCTTATACTCGTGCAGCTCGTCCTCGAGCTGGCGCACGCGAGCGCGGAGCTTCTCGTTCTCGCGCTCGCGCTCCTCGGAACGCTCCTTCATATCGAGGATGCGCACCACGCCGGCAAGGTTGATGCCCTCGTCGGTCAGTTGGTTGATGAGTTCCAGACGCTCGATATCGGCACGCGAATACAGGCGCGTGTTACCGCCCGAGCGCTGAGGATTCACCAGGCCCTTGGACTCGTAGACGCGCAGAGTCTGCGGGTGCATGCCGGTCAGCTCGGCCGCCACGCTGATCATGTACAGCGGTTTGTTCCTATTGTCCTCGGCCATGCTACCTGACCCCTTTCCGTCTCGTTATCGTCCATCATAAGCCCGCGGGCGTGGGCGTGCGCCGCGACCGCCCTAGTACGTCGCCTTGTAACGATTGACCTTCTCGCGATAGTCGCGCGTGTCGGCCTCGCGCAGCTTGGTCATGGCATCGCGCTCATCGTCGGACAGGTTCGTGGGAACCTGCACCTTGATCTCGACGAGCAGCGCGCCCGTGCGGCCACGGTGCTTAACATCGGGCGCGCCCATCTCCTTAAAGCGGAACTTCTTGCCCGTCTGGGTACCCGCGGGCACTTTCAAACGGACCGTCGCACCGCCGGGCGTGGGCACGTCCACCGTGCAGCCGAGCGCCGCCTCGTAGACCGAGACCGGTACCTCCATGGTCACGTCGGCGCCTTTGCGCCTAAACAGCGGATGCTCCTCCACATGCGTGGTCACGACCAGGTCGCCGCGCTCGCCGCCGGCAACGCCATACTCGCCGCGACGTTTGTAACGCAGCTTGCCGCCGTCGACCGCGCCTGCAGGCACCGAGACCGTAATGGTCTGCTGCTCGCCTGTCGAGGGAATGCGGTAGGTGACCTTGTGCGTCACACCGCGAAACGCGTCCTCGGCCGTCACATCGACGGTCAGCGACAGGTCGCCGCCCTTGCGAGCGCGCCCGCCGTAAAGCGGGAGGCCATAAGAGGATATATTACTGTGCCAGAGTGCTGGTCTTGTACTTTGCGCTCTTCTTCAGGAACAGCGCCAGGAAGCCGATCGCGGCGATAACACCGGCGACAACGGCGATGGGATAGTACACGCTCTCGGCAATTCCCACAGCCTTCCACAGCAGGCCGAGGCACTCGCCGGCCGCGAAGAAGTAGGTGATGGAAACGCCGGTCATGAAGGTGGCAGGAACCGCGCAGATCCAGTAGTTGCGCTTGTTCTGCGCCAGATACATGGCAGCCGCCCACAGAGCGATCATGGCCAGAGTCTGGTTGGACCAGGAGAAGTAACGCCATACCACAGAGTAGTCAATCTGGCAGATGATG
>ERZ772821.612-NODE-612-length-26386-cov-7.496031_pt1 | contig 26386 bp, 28 predicted proteins | sample MGYA00580859_ERZ772821 | MGnify/ENA primary metagenome ERZ772821 (study PRJEB29015, sample SAMEA2737674) | human gut metagenome | biome: human gut; feature: human-associated habitat; material: faeces | place: China | collected 2012 ...
GGGAAACCTTGCTGCGCAAGGCTTCCGAATCCACCGCACATGCCGCTGGATTCGGAATACAGCTCGGAGGGCTGCGGCCCTCCGAAACTCCCAAAAGGTTTTTTGACAACCTGGGGTCCGTCGCAATTCTGTGGCGGACCTTTTTTGCATGCGTTAGGTGAGCGGTACCGGGCCGGATGGGCCGCAGTGCCCGGCCCGGTTCACAATGCTGCGGATAAACGCTCTGGCCCGCTGCAGATCGTCTTCGTCGGGCTTTCCCTTACCGGTGCCGCCAAACAGTTTGAAGGGACCGAACGTGTTATAACCCCGGCAGCCAAACTCGCCCATCATACCGCACCCCTTCTCTTTCGCGATGCGGGCGATTTCCTTTGCACCCATGCCCTTTGCCACGCCATAGGTATAGATGCAGAAGATTCGCTTTCCACGGGGCAGCCTCTCGCGGGCAAACTGCACCACCGATGGATGGAACGAAAAACCATAGATGCCGGAGGCAAAGCCGATGAGATCGTATTCTTCCAGATGCGCTTCCGTTCCGGCGGAAAGGTCCAGCAGCGTAGCGCCGCATTCCTCGGCCATGGCCTGCACGACCTTCCGGGTGTTTCCGTGATGGCAGGAATAATAGCAGATAACGGTTTTCATTGCTTCTCCTCCAGCGTCCAGCCAAAATCGTTGTGATAGATCATCTGGCGGGTCATGCCGCCGTCGATGCAGATGTTTTCGCCCGTGATGAACCCCGCCTTGTCGGATGCGAGATACAGCACCATGTTGGCGATGTCCAGCGGATGCCCCACGCGCCCCGCGGGATGCTGGGATGCGTCCGGTCCCTCGTAGCGGGTGAAGGCCGTGTCAATCCAGCCGGGCGAGATGGAATTGACCCGCACCCGTCCGGCCAGACTCACGGCAAGGGCGTGCGTCAGCGCCGCGATGCCGCCTTTGGCTGCGGTATAGCTCTCCGTCTGCGGCTGGCTCATGCGGTCACGCGAAGAGGAAATGTTGATGATGGACGCGCCGGGCGCAAAACAGGGCGAAAACAGATTTGTCAGATAGAACGGAGCCGTCACGCCCACGCGCAGCGCCTGATTGAATTCCTCATAGGTGCACGTATCCAGCCCGCGCGTGAGGGGCAGGGCGTTGTTGACCAGCACGTTCACCCGCCCGTAATCCGCGATCACTTTCGCCGCAAAGGCTTCCAGCGCCGCCTTGTCGCCCACGTCGCCCACGAAATAATCATTTGGCAGCAGGTCGATCACGCATACGTGCGCGCCGGCCTTTTTGAATTCCTGCGCGATGACCTTGCCGATGCCCTTCGCGCCGCCTGTGACCACCGCCACAGCATCCTGAAACATCATGCGGTCCTCCCTTTGCGGCGTGTCCGCCGCCGCGCTCACCGCGCCGCGTGCGCCCGCAGGTAGGCGTTTAGCCGTACAGCCACGTTTTCCTGCAGGCTTCGGTAAAAGAACTGATAATCATACAGGTGATACACGCCCTCGGAAAACAGGGACAGCCCCGGGGGATAGTCCGCGGGCGATACGTCGGGCACCTTCAGGCTGCCGCGCACAGGGTCGATATAGGCCCCGGTCAGATGGGGAATCTCCGTAACGATCTCCCCGCTGTAGTCGGGAAAGCACGCGCCCGGATTCTCCTGCCTGGAGGCAGGGGTCGCATCGGTTCGCCAGTTGAGCGGGTTGATGGCCAGCGATCGCGTGCCCGCCGGAATCAGCAGGGAATCCTGCACGCTTTCCGCCTCGCTGTTGAAGGAGATGATCACGCCCGTGTCGTCCTCGCCCGACGCCATGCGCAGATGGGGATACTGCCGCAAATCCTCCTCCGTAATCCGCCAGCCGATGGCGTAGCAGGCCACCAGCAGGCCGCTTGTGGCCTCGTCGTCAAAGCAGTCCTTCATCAGACGGAGGCACATGTCGGCTCCCTGCGAGAAGCCGGCCAGCACCAGCGGACGGCCATCGTTTAAGTTTTCCAGATAATACATGAACGCCGCCCTGACATCCTCATAGGCCAGGGCAAGCCAGGGCTCGCGCTCCTCCTCGGGCAGGTCATAGACGCTCAGCCCGGCCTGCCGGTAATAGGGGGCGTAGAAGCGGCAGGATTCGTCGTAGATGCCCTTTTCCATGTTCGTGGCGCCCAGAAAGCTGGCACGGGCCTTCTGGTCCTCCATCGGCATGTTGAACGCCTGATCCGTCCCGCCGTACACCGTGGGACAAATGAAAAACACATCCGCCGCCAGATCCTCGCCGTCGGCAAAGTATGCCCAGTTCTCCGCCTGTGCGTAGTCGGGAACGCCCGATGTTTCGGCGCCCGCGGTCCAGAGGGGAACAAGCAGCAGCCAGATGACAGCCAGACCTGCGCAGACCGCTCTGCGGATGCCGGCATGCTGTTTCATAGCACATTCCTCCATAAAAAATGATGCGGGCCCATTTTACCATATCCGCGCATTGCGCGCCAGTTAAAAAACGGAGGCCGCCGCCCATCGTACGGGTCATGGCAGAGATTGGCACTTGACATGAGAACGTATGTTCTTACAATGGAATCATATCCTGTACCGGGAGGGATGGTCATGGAGCGGGTGATTCTCCATTGCGACGCCAATGCGTTCTATGCCAGCGTCGAATGCCTCTACACGCCGTCCATTCGCCACCGTCCCGTGGCGGTATGCGGCAGCGTGGAGGAACGCCATGGCATCGTGCTGACCAAAAACCAGATCGCAAAGCAGTTCGGCGTACAGACCGGGGAAGCCATCTGGCAGGCGCGGCAGAAGTGCCCGGACCTGATCTGTGTGCCGCCGGATTACGCGCTCTACATCCGTTTCAGCAGGCGTATGCGCAGGCTCTATGAGGAATACTCCGACCGTGTGGAATCCTTCGGGCTGGATGAAGCGTGGATTGATCTTAGCAACCCCGGCCTGACGATTCGGGACGGAGAGCGCATCGCCCATGAGATTCGGCTCCGGGTGAAGCGCGAACTGGGTATTACGGTGTCGGTGGGGGTATCGTTCAACAAGATCTTTGCCAAGCTGGGCAGCGACATGAAAAAGCCGGACGCGGTCACGGTCATCCTGCCGGATTCATTCCGGGAAACGGTCTGGCCTTTGCCCGTGGGCGATCTGCTGTTTGTCGGACCTGCCACGCGGCGCAAACTGGCGGATATGAACGTGCGCACCATCGGCGATCTGGCGCGGTTTAACACGGAATGCCTGCGCAGCCGGCTTGGAAAGCCGGGGCTGATGCTCAAGGCATATGCCGCAGGGCTGGACCGCTCGCCCGTAATGCCGGCGGATGAGCGAATGGCCATCCAGTCCATAGGCAACAGCACCACCCCGCCGCACGACCTGGAAACCATGGCCGACGCGCGCTGCCTTTACTATCTGCTGGCCGAATCCGTGGCGGCGCGGATGCGGCAGGAAGGGCTGCGGGCCCGGTGCGTCAGCATCAGCGCGCGAAACGCCGAGCTTGTGACCCGCTCCTGCCAGCAGACGCTGACGCGGGCCACCAGCCTGACCGGAGAAATTGCGCAGGCAGCCATGCGGCTTTTTGACGGGCGGTTCTCCGGCGGTTTTCCTTACCGAAGCGTGGGCCTTAGCTGCTCTGCGCTGACCCCGGACGATGCGCCTGTGCAGCTTGACTTTTTGGGCGACGAGGCGCGGCGCATCAAAACCGAGCGGCTGGAAAGCGCCATCGACGGGCTGCGCCGCCGCTTCGGGCATCAGATCGTGCGCCGGGCGGTGGTGCTTGCCGACGGGCAATATGCGCAGATGAACCCCAGGGAGGAGCATACGGTGCACCCCGTGCCGTTCTATGCGGGATAAGGAGGAAGAGACGCCATGGAGTCAAGGAGACGCAGACCGGAAAACCCCTGCAAGCGCTATGTGAAGGTACGCGCGGATTTTGGGCTGGATGGCAGCATCCGTCCGCTGCTGTTCCGGGGGGAGGATGGTCCCGTCTTTCGCATCGACCGGATTCTGGACGTGCGCCAGGCCGCGTCGCTCAAGGCGGGCGGACAGGGAATCCGCTATGTGTGCGAGGTGGAGGGAAGCATCGCCGTGCTGTTTCACGACGAGCCGTACTGGTTTGTCGAGCGGGAAGAGGCGGACGGGTAGCTCCCCATATCGTTCCCCTCTGCGCAGAAGGACGGCTTTTGTGCAAGGGCCTGGTTTCCCGGGCGCGCGCTCGTTTCCCCCAAAAGGCCGGCTGCTTCCGCCCTTGACATACGCCCCCGCCCGCGTTATGATGCCAGTATGGCGCAAACGGGCTTTTCCCCCGCACCCGCCGCGATGATACCGGCATGCTTTGCGCCCCGTCCTTTTTATCATGCGGGCAGGAAAGGAGTCACCCCACCATGAGCCAGCAGCGCATTGAAACCATCTGCGTCCAGGGAGGATATACCCCCGGCAACGGCGAACCCCGGCAGATTCCCATCATTCAGTCCACCACCTTCAAGTACGCCACCAGCGAAGATATGGGCAAGCTGTTTGATCTGGAGGCTTCCGGGTATTTTTATACCCGCCTGCAAAACCCCACCAACGACCATGTGGCAGCCAAGATCGCCGCGTTGGAAGGCGGCACGGCGGCCATGCTGACCTCGTCGGGCCAGGCGGCGAATTTCTTCGCGCTGTTCAATATTGCCACCTGCGGGGACCACATCGTGGCGTCCTCCAGCATCTACGGGGGCACATTCAACCTGATTTCCGTCACCATGGCCAAGATGGGTATCACCTGCACATTTGTTGCGCCCGACTGTACGGCGGAAGAGCTGGACGCGGCGTTCCGTCCCAATACCAGGGCCGTCTTTGGCGAGACCATCGCCAACCCCGCGCTGACCGTGCTGGATATTGAGAAGTTTGCCGCCGCTGCCCATGCGCACGGCGTGCCCCTGATCGTGGACAATACCTTTGCCACGCCTGTCAACTGCCGGCCCTTCGAATGGGGCGCGGACATCGTGACCCATTCCACCACCAAGTATATGGACGGGCACGGCACGGCGGTGGGCGGGGCCATCGTGGATGGGGGACGGTTTGACTGGATGGCCCATGCGGACAAGTTTCCCGGCCTGTGCACCCCGGATGAAAGCTATCACGGCATCACCTATGCCGAGCGCTTCGGCAAAGAGGGCGCCTTCATCACCAAGTGCACCGCGCAGCTGATGCGCGACCTGGGCGCCATCCAGTCGCCCCAGCATGCGTTTTACCTGAATCTGGGTCTGGAAAGCCTGCATGTGCGCATGGCCCGCCACTGTGAAAACGGCCAGGCGGTGGCCGAATACCTGTCGGCCCATCCCAAGGTGGAGCGGGTGATTTACTGCGGCCTGCCCGGTGATCCCTACCACGCGCTGGCGCAGAAATACCTCCCCAACGGCTCCTGCGGCGTGGTATCCTTTGAGCTCAAGGGCGGACGTGCGGCGGCCAGCGCCTTTATGAAGGCGCTCAAGCTGGCGGCTATCGAGACCCACGTGGCCGACGCCCGCACCTGCTGCCTCAACCCCGCCAGCTCCACCCATCGCCAGATGAACGACGAGCAGCTGCGCGCGGCCGGCGTACCGGCCGGCCTGGTGCGCATGAGCTGCGGCCTGGAGAGCCGGGAGGACCTGATTGCCGATATCTCCCAGGCGTTGGACGCCATCTGACCGGCGAACGCCATCATCAGTCAAAGCGAGGCGAACCCTGTGCCCATCAAGATTCCCAACCAGCTTCCGGCCACCGAGACCCTGACCCGTGAAAACATCTTCGTGATGACGGAAACCCGCGCTCTGACGCAGGATATCCGGCCTCTGCGCATTCTGCTTCTCAACCTGATGCCCACCAAGGTGGACACCGAGACGCAGTTCGCCCGCGTGCTGGGCAACACACCGCTGCAAATCGAGCTGGAGCTGATCGCGCCTTCGGGACGCGTGGCCAAAAATACGCCGCAGGAGCATATGCTGGCGTTTTACAAGCGCTTTTGCGACGTGAAGGATCAGAAGTTCGACGGCCTGCTCATCACCGGCGCGCCGGTGGAACACCTGCCCTTTGAGCAGGTGGACTACTGGCCTGAGCTGTGCGAAATCATGGAATGGAGCAAGACGCACGTTCATTCGACTTTGCACATCTGCTGGGGCGCGCAGGCAGGGTTGTACTATCATTACGGCATTCCCAAGCGTCAGCTGCCCCACAAGCTGTTTGGGGTGTTCGAGCATACGGTGGAGGACCCCAACTTCATCCTGTTCCGCGGCTTTGACGACCGCTTCTGGGTGCCTCATTCCCGGAACACCACCGTCGATCGTGCGGATATCGAGGCGGTGCCCGGCCTCAAGGTCCTGGCCGCCTCGCCGGAAGCAGGCGTGTACGCCGTGAAAACCGAGGGCGGCCGCCAGGTCTACCTGATGGGCCATGCCGAATACGACCGCGACACCCTGAAAAAGGAGTATCTGCGGGATGTGGCCGCGGGTGTGGACATTCAGCTTCCGCAGCACTATTTCCCCGATGACGACCCGGAAAAAGAGCCGGTGGTCCGGTGGCGTTCCTGCGCCAACCTGCTCTATTCCAACTGGCTGGATTATTTCGTATATCAAACCACGCCCTACGACCTGTCCGCCTCTTTCCCGGACGGGCATTCGGCGGAGGAGTGAAAACGCCGGCTCTCTGCGCGCAGCGGCTGCCTGAGGGGAAGGTCACGCAGGCAAGGCTTTTCCCAATTGTTTGAGAAAAAGCGGAAAATCATCTTGACAAACGCCCCCCAAATCCGATATAATACCTATCGTTGCAAAACCGCAACGCGCGATCGTGGCGGAATTGGCATACGCGCACGTTTGAGGGGCGTGTCCGATAAGGGTACGGGTTCAAGTCCCGTCGATCGCACCAGAGTTCCATGGAATCGTCTGATTCCATGGAACTTTTTCTTTCCGAAAATAGGTTCCTTTTTTGCGTACTGCTTTGCTCCCACGCCCGCACGCCGGTATGGTGCAAACAAACCGTTTGATCGCATGGTAGAGAAGCGGCCGAAAGATGGAAAAAGGAATACCGCAAACGGGCCCCGTTTTTTCATGGCGGTTCTTCCTTTCTTCCGTTCTTTGCCTTCAGCAAAAAACGCTCTTGGAAGGTACCCTTCTCCATAATAAGACGGAGCCGCAATGCTTTTTGTAACATCCTGTGAAAATGTTGCAGCTTGCGAGGCGGTGGTTTGCCTTGCCTGGCAGCAAACACGGCAGCCCGTGCGCAAAGCTGCCGGAAACGCTTGCGGCCTGACAGGCGAAAGCCCGCCGGTGCAGTGATGATGCTCCCCTTGCCTGAGTGGCCGGCATGCCCGTGAAATACGGACGTGCGCATTACGAAACATACGACCGGCGTCTGACGGCCCAGGGGAATACGGGCACACCGCCATCTTCCGGGACTTATACAGCCGTAAAGTTGCCTTTAGCCGCCTCCTGCACCTCCCGGAGCGCATCGCTGCCAAAGCGTAGTGCAAATTCCGCACCGGCCTGCGCTTCGACGAGGGAGGCTGCCTGTGGATTCGTTTCCGCCGCGCAGCGCAGCAACGTGCTGTAAAGGTGCGCCGTATGGTACAGGAAGTCCTTCACCTGCGTGCCGTGCAGACGCTGCTGGATGCGCTTTTGCCGCTCTGCGAGAGCGGGCGTGTTTTCCGCGCTTTCCCAATGAAAGGCACAGCCTTCGTCCGGATTTTTGGGCAGGCAGGAGGGGAGACTCAGGCGTAGCGCCGGATTGAATCCCTTCAAAATCGCATGGTCCACGCAGCGGCAGTAATAAAAGCCAAAATCCGCCAATCCGCTTTCCTGCCAGGCGGTATGCCAGGGACATTTCAGCATGCGGAAGCTGACGTGGGAGCACTGGGGATCATTTTCGGTCCGAAGCGATTCGCCGGGCCATGACCACTCGCAATAAGCGAAATAGGAAGCCATGTCATCCAGCGGATCGCCGTTTTTCCGGCAGCGTTCCGCCATGCGCCTGCCGCGCTCCTCGCCATAGGTCTCAACGGCCCTGAGCAGCAGCGTGTCCGCATCCGGTCCAAAATGCCGGCAGATTTCTCTGGCCAACAGACCGAACATCACCGCATGCTGTTTCGGGCCGAAAAGACAGGCGCCTCCCTGGGTGCGATCCGGCATCAAAAGCGTCCCTCCTTTTTCTGCCACAGCCTTATTCCCCCCGCGGGGTCAGCAGGCCGCTTCGATAGGCGTTCAGTAACTCTTCCAGAGTACGGATGCGCTGTTGAATCTGCAGCCCGTTATCCGTGTCGGCCACCAGACAGCGCCTGCGATTTTGCCAGAGAATCTGCGAATCGGAATGGATGTCGTCGTTGGCATCGAGCACGCGCGTCAGGGACGAAAAGGGCTGGTGCGCCACGATGCGCAAGCCGTGCGAATTGGAGATGAGCGTGTATCCCGCGATGCCGGTCGCCTTCTGATAGGCCTTGCAGAATCCGCCATCAATGACGATCAGCCGTCCATTGGCCTTGACGGGGCTTTCGCCGCTGCTGACATGGATGGGCGTATGGCCGTTAATGATGTGCGCCTCGGGAGAGTCCAGGCCAAAGGCGCTCAAAATGCGGCGGCAGACGGCCTCATCATTGATGTGGCGGTAGTAGGGATTCATCGGCTCCTGCCAGGCCTCCGGGCAGTTGACAAACGCACGCTCGAAGGTCTTGATGCTACGTCCGCACAGGGGCGAGCGTTCGCCGCACCAAAGATACCACATGAAATCCACCGCATCGGGAGCACGGTCAAAATAGGCCCGGCGGGCCATGCGCTCGTGGTGGTCCATCAGGGCTCGGCCCTGATAGCATTCTCCATCGAAGGTCACCTGGTCAAAGTCGCCCGCCTCGGTCATGGGGATGCAGCCATGGAAAAGCAGATTGCCGTTATAGCAGCGGTACAGCCTCCCATTGTCGTATAGAAAGCGCACATGGCGGCGCAACCGCTCGCTTTTCGCAAAAGAGGCCGACAGGTCGCGCACCACCGCTTCCTCGCCGGCGGTCAGGCGGTAGGGATCGGCAGGATCGACGGTGGGCAGCGCCACAGGCCGGAGCGGGTAGATACGGCCGCTCAGGGAAATGCTTTCGCTGTTTTTCACCAGAAGGTGCAGCAGCCGGCGGCTTTCCATACCGTACTCGGGATGCCGCGCGATGAGCTGCCCTTCCAGCTTGAACAGAATGACCGTTATAGCCTGAAGCCCCGCCTGCGCCTCCGTAAGGCCCGGATAGTTCTGGCTGGCAAACAGTGCGAGCGACCGCAGGCTGATGCCATAGCCGGTTTCCAGCAGCTCCATGTTGTCATATTGCAGACATCCGCGTACGACGGCGGCCATGCATACGGGGTTGCCGGCGGCCGAGCCCATCCAGAGGATATCATGGTTGCCCCATTCGATGTCCACGGCATGGTGATCCACCAAAAGGTCCATAATCCCGTCCGCGTGCGGTCCACGGTCGTAAATATCGCCTACGATGTGCAGCCGGTCCACCGCCAGGCGTTTAATCAGGCCGCACAGCGCCACGATAAATTCGTCTCCGCTGCCGATGTCAATCAGGGCGTCGATGATCTTCTGATGATAAACCAGCTGGTTGTCGTCCTCATCCGGCAGGGCGTGGAGCAGCTCGTCCAGTATATAGGCATAGGCCGAAGGCATCGCCTTGCGCACCTTGGAGCGCGTATATTTGGAGGAAAGCAGGCGGCTCAGCTCAATCAAATCATGCAGCGTGGCGTTATACCAGCCCTTGGACAGCCTTCCCGCGGCGCCGAGCAGTTTGAGCTTTTCCTTGGGATAATAGATCAGCGTAAGCAGATCGGAAATCGCGGCAGCGCTGTGGGTGGAGGAGAACAGCAGCAGCGCTTTCTCCCGGACGACGCCCGAACAGTTGTTGAGAATGTGCAGAAACGCGTCATATTCGCCGTGAATATCACTCATGAAGTGCTCGGTACCCTTTGGCAGATTCAGGATGGCTTTCAGGTTGATGATTTCCGTATAAAGCGACTGAACGGTGGGAAACTGCTCGCTGATGCAAGACAGATAGCGCTTTTGTGATGCCTCGCTCATGAAAATCCTCCGTGTGCTCTTGTGCTCGTCTGTGCGGTCAGGAAACAGTATACGATATTTTGCGCAAGGTGACAATAGAAAACAAGCTATAAAAAACAGGCCATATCGCTATGGCCTCTGCGAAATATCGTTTATCTGCGTCCTTGCACTGGCACAGAAGCGCGGGGGAGAGCCGGAAGAAAGCGGGACCGGGCCGGCAGCGCCGGAACTTCTGTGGGCAGAAACGGATCGCCGGTTTTTGATGAATCATTCGGAGAGCATGCTTGCTTCAAGCGATGCGGACAAAGCCCTGGAGATGAAAGAAAACAAGGAAGATCCCCAAAGCGCGGGATCAGTCCCGCCGCCGGTTTTACGGGGCTGCTGATAACCTCGGAACATAGGCCTGATACAGTTCGTGCAACTGCCTCAGGCTCTCATCCCTCGAATAGCAGCGCTCCTTGAGAACGATCGTTTTGAAGTAATCCGTATACTGGCGGGTGAAGGCCGGATAGGACAAAAACACATAGTCGTATCCGGCGTCCAGGTTATAATCTGTGTCGTATTCGGTGATGGCCACGCCGAGGCGGTCATAGCACACCGTAAGATATTTGCCCAAAAATGCTTCATCCTTGAGCAGGATGGGGGAGTAGCTGCGGTTTTCTTCTGCATATTTCAGCATGGTCGAAAAGATGAGCAGGCGTTCCTTCGGGAAAAAGGGACGAATGCCGGCGAATTGATCGCGGCTTATGCCGCTTTCCAGAAAACGCCGGCACCCTTCTAGGCTCAACGTTCCGATGTAAGGCTTCTTCTTGGTATAGAGATTTTGAAAGCGCCGCTCGTGCAGGGGAACGATTTGCTTCACCAGGCTGTCCGCTGTTTCGGGAGAGAAGAGCGCCTTGTCCCGAAAAGCGGCAACGGCAACATCTGTGGGTACCTGTGCAAAGCTGATATCCGTACCGTAGCAAAAGACAGTCCGGTTCAGCTCGCGGCTCAGGCAGGACAGCACAAGGGAGGAATAATCCATCGGCGTTTGCTCAAACACTTTTAAGGGTGTGGGGCGGAAGGGAAGCTCCGCAATAATGCGGTTGAAAAAGGCGCAGATGCCCACCGAGTCTGCATTGGACAGTTCATAGGCAGATCTGCCATCCCGGATGATGTAAAACTGTTCCTCTGTTTGCGAGCCGAAGCGGGAGCTTAACAGCAGCAGGTTTCCGTTTACCGATGGATACTGTCCGGTTTCGGTCCAGGAGGCGAGCTGGTAAGGCGAATAGCGGGTATCAAACAGAATGGGCGACATGCAGGCGACAAATTCAGCGGCATTCAAACCGCCGACATCGGGCTGAATATAATGATACATGCGTATTTTCCGCCCTTTATCGGCAAAAAGAGGCTGCAGGGCATGGACCACCGAGGGGTAAATGCAGTTTACGCATAGAATGTTGATCTCATCGGCATCAATCAGTGGCGCAAGACGCCGCTGGATCATCGGACCGCCGGAAATGCGGCACGTCTCCAGCGGTTCATCCGGCTGTGCGGAGGATAGAAGACGGTCGATGCTCCGTCGGCTGGCATAGCGTTCCATGCCGATGTTGCTTACCTCCAAAGATTCCCTCAATTCTTTACATTCTTCGTCGGAGAAGCGACCAGATAAGCAAATTCTTTCACATAAACTTGCCCGCCGTGCGCTGCTGAGGCTGTTGTGCAGCGCGCGGCGAAGATCCGAACGAGCACCAATTTGCGCACCAAGCGCGCTGGCTGTCAGTTGATGTTCTTTCAGCAGCTGTCCCACGCACTGTGCAAAATTTTTATAATGAGGCATTCAGAATCTCCTTACCCTTGCTATGATAGGAGGTGACCTTCCCGATTATACCACATTTTCCCTATAAATAGAAAGTTTTTCCTTTGCATTTCATCCCTATACCTGCTTCGTTTGGAGAAAAGCAATCCGGAAGGCTTTACCGGAAGGCCGGGAAGTCTCCTTTGCATCTATAGCAAAAAGCGCCATCTTTCACCTGGCGAAGATGGCGCTTCAGTGTGCGCGAAAGAGCCTGACTTCTGTGAGCTTTTGACAGATAAAAAACTTTAGGAAGACTCGGAGCATCGCAGTTCTCCGGGGAAAAACCGAATTCAGCGGCATGCGCGTGGAAGCCTTGCGCAGCAAGGGCTCCCGCTCGTTTCCCCATCCGTGCCACGGGAGCCGAAGGAAAGCGTGTGTCCACAGGATACCTTGGGCCCAAGGGCCCCAGAGCGACCCGCAGGCATGAGCAAATACAAGGGCGGTCTGCCGGTCGCACATAGCCCCTTTATTTGCCGGCTTCTTTGGGTCGCCTTGTGGCATGACCCGAAGAGGCCAATCGAAACGAGCCAAGCGCCCTCTGATGCGGGTCTGTGGTTCTCAAAATCTCTCGAGAGAGGTTTTTGACAGCAAGCATTATACTGCCTGTTGTGCCACAGCACAGAACGGCCTCTCAACCAGCCCTCGCCCCCCTGAATCAGACGCCTGTTTGGGCGGCGGCTTGCTTTTACGGCTTCTGCAGCGAAAGGGTCACAGAAAGATCCCCGCCGCCCAGTGCCTCTGCCCAGCCGGTGAGGTCGTCGATTCTTCCCAGGCGGGTATAGCTCCAGGAATTGGAGCCATAGAACAGGACGATCTGATCTCCCTGATACAGCACAATGTCTCCGGCCTGGGTCGTGGTCTGGGTGTTTTCCGTGGGCAAACGTTGCCCAAGCGGTCCCACCTTTTCAAAGCCGCCGTAGTCGCTCACCTCAATGGTCAACGGGCCGTCTGCAAGCAGCGCTTTGAATGCCTCGGCGCCCGGATTGTCGGCAAGGGTTGCCGCAAAGGTTTGGTCCGAAATCGTGACATAAAACGTATTCTGCTCCATTGCCGGTTCTTCCTCCGCATTCTTTGGCTGTTCGCTTTCATTGACCGTGGATTCATGTTCGCCAGGAGAAACCGCATGCTCCTCCGACGTTTTTGAGACGCTTTGCCCCGCGTGAGCAACACCGGTCTCCTTTGCGGAGACGGCATCTTGCAAAGCGGCGCCGGAATCCCCGGCGGCGCATCCGCACAGGCAAAGCAGCATCAGACCTGCCAGCAGGATAGAGAGCCCCTGTTTCATATCGTCAGTCCTTCCTAATTTTATGTTAAAAATCAAGCCAAAATCTGATTATTCCTTGAAAACACTGTATCCACGGGCATTTCAGACAGGTCAAAACCATCTCATTTACTACGATTTTACTACTGTTGAGTGAGCCTTGACACGCTGAAAGACCACGAAATGCCAAGATACGGGTACAGTACCCGTCAATCGGGGCCTCCGCCCCGTGACCATATAACTGAATACAGACCGGCCATCTGCCGGGGCAACGCCATGGGTAACACAAACCTGTGGCGTTTTTTTATGCCCTGCCGGGGGCACGCAAAACTGTATAAAAACGGGTGGGAAATCCCCTGTTTTTTCGCCTGTGGGCGGCGCAAATGAAGCCGCCCATATCCTTTCCCTCATGGGAGGCCGGGCGGCGATATGGGGGCGCAAACCCGCCGAAACGAACACTTTTCAAAATCAACGGAAGGAGGTATCCAACATGGCGGTATTCCGCATTGAGAAAACCCGCGATTACACGGTGATGTCCAACCACCATCTGCGGGACAAGTCGCTCTCGCTGAAAGCGAAGGGCCTTCTCTCCCTCATGCTCTCCCTGCCGGAGGAGTGGGACTATACCACCAAGGGGCTGGCCCGGATCTGCAAGGATGGCGTTGACAGTATCTGCGCCGGGGTGCGGGAGCTGGAGGAACACGGGTATGTGATCCGCCAGCGGGTCCGCAACCCCAACGGCCAGCTCGGCGCCATCGAGTACACCATCCTGGAGAAGCCCCGCCAACCTGAACCGGGAAAACCTGAACGGGAAAATCCAGTCCTGGATAATCCTGAACAGGCTTCCCCTGTCTTGGGAGAACCTGAACAGGGAAACCCCGCACAATTAAATACTAAAGAATCAAGTAAAGAAAAATCAAAAAAAGATCTATCAAGTACGGAAGGATCAAATCCTATCCTATCAAGCCCCCAAACCCCCAGGGGCTCGGATAGGGCCGGACGGGATTGGATGCGGGAACGGGAGAACTACCGGGAATTGATTTTGGAGAACATCGAGTATGACTACCTCATCCGAAACCATCCGCTTGACCGGGACCGTCTGGACGAGCTGGTGGAGCTCATGGTGGATACGGTATGCTCCCACCGGGAGACCATCCGCATTGCCGGGGATGATTACCCGGCGGAGGTGGTCAAGTCACGGTTCCTGAAGCTGGACAGCTCCCATATCGAGTATGTACTGGACCGGATGCGGGAGAACACTACCTATGTCCGCAATATCAAAAAATACCTGCTGGCCGCCCTGTATAACGCCCCGGCCACCATCGGCAGCTATTACACTTCCCTGGTGAGCCATGACCTGTACGGCGGCGGAGAAAGGAGGTAGTGCCTATGCAGGAAGAAATCACCCAGGGTGCGGTCTCCCTCTCGGTGGAGGCGGGCAAGATGACCGCGGACCTTCTCCAAAAGGCCCTGAAGAAGGTGCTGGAGGAGATGCAGAAAAAGCCCTCCCAGCGCACGCTCCGCCAGGGAAAACAGACCCTGCACCAGCTCAAACAGCATGGTGCCTCCCTAACCAACATCGAGATCACCGAACAGAACATCAAGGCGTTTTCGGCGGTGGCGAAGAAGTATGACATCGACTATGCCCTGAAGAAGGACTCCCACACCGAGCCCCCGCACTACTATGTGTTCTTCAAGGTCAAGGACAAGGACCAGCTCCAGCCGGCCTTCAAGGAGTTCACCGCCATGACCCTGGGCCGGGAGAAGCGCCCCACCATCCGGGAGCGGCTGGCCCAGGCCCAGGAACAGACCAGGACCAAACACCGGGAACGGGAGAAGGTCAAGACCAAGGACCGGGAGGTGGCGCGATGACCGACAAGCTGAAAAAGCAGCTCATCCTCAACCTCCCGTATCTCATCTTCGTGTATCTCTTTGACAAGCTCTGCCAGGGTGTGCGGCTGGCGCCTGGGGCGGACGCCTCGGAGAAGCTGCTCCACATCGGGCAGGGCTTTTCGGCGGCCTTTGCCAGCCTGGCGCCCAGCTTCCATCTGCTGGACCTGTGCGTGGGCGCCGCCGGCGCGGTGCTGATCCGGCTGGCGGTCTACTCCAAGGGCAAGAACGCGAAGAAATACCGCCGGGGCATCGAGTACGGCAGCGCCCGCTGGGGCACCCCGGCCGACATCGCCCCTTACATGGACAAGGATTTTTTCAACAACATCCCCATGACCCAGACGGAGCGGATCACCATGTCAAGCCGCCCCAAGGAGCCCAAGTACGCCAGGAACAAAAATATCCTGGTCATCGGCGGTTCCGGCAGTGGCAAGACGAGATTTTTTGTCAAGCCCAGTGCGCCCGTAATGGCGGTATAAATCCTACCTTGAGCAAGTAGTAGGTAAAAGTATCAAGCGGCATTGTGCCGCAACCTATCATTCCCCGTCTTACCCCAAAAGGGAAACCGGAGGGCGACCATAGCATGACGGAGGACACGGGGCGCTGAAACCTCAGAAGCGCCGGCGTGACGGAATGAAAATCCACGTATGAGGATGGAAGCTAAACTGCTTGAATGACAGCCTGAAATCGGGACCAAGAGCGTACCCCTGACGTAGAGAGGTTGTACCCGTCAGTGTTCCTGACAGCCGCATTGTTTGGCTATGCGGCTGCTGATACTCGGAGCAGGTTCAGCCACGGGAAAGTGGAAAAAGGCGAACGTCACATACCGACAACGTGGAACGCTTGTTTATACCGTACTAAACGGGGATTGCCTAAAGTGAAATGCCAAAAGGCTATGAAAACGCTGAAATGCGGGGTTCTGAATATTCACCATGGCAACAGAGTTCCCATAGTAGTCTGCGGACGGGAAAACCGTCTACATGGCAAAGGGGAACAGTGAATCATTTTCAAAACAGAAAGGATGGTGTGTGAGACACTATGAGAAATCCGATTCATGTCTTGAAAAGCCTTGAAGAAAAGGCAAGTGTAAGTAACTACAAATATGAAAGATTGTATCGCAACCTATACAATCCAGAGTTCTATCTCCTTGCATACGCGAACATTGCGAAATCGCAGGGGAGCATGACGCAGGGAGTAGACGGGCAGACACTGGATAACATGAGCCTGCCGAGAATTAACCGGATTATTGAATCCATACGCAACAGGACATATCAGCCAAAGCCTGCAAAAAGAAAGTATATTCCTAAAAAGAACGGGAAACTCCGTCCGTTGGGAATCACTTCTACTGACGATAAGTTAGTACAGGAAGTGGTCAGAATGATTCTTGAAGCAATCTATGAGCCGACATTCAGCAATAATTCACACGGTTTCAGACCAAAAAGAAGCTGTCATACGGCACTCACGCAAGTGAAGAAAAATTTCACGGGTGTTACATGGATTGTTGAGGGAGACATTAAGGCGTGCTTTGATAACTTCGACCATCATGTGTTGGTTGAACTACTGCGGAAAAGGATTTCAGACGAGGCTTTTATCGGTCTTATCTGGAAGTTCCTGAAAGCCGGATATATGGAGCAATGGCAGTACAACTGCACCTACTCCGGCGTTCCGCAGGGCAGCGGCATCAGTCCGATATGTGCAAACATCTACCTCAGCGAACTGGACAACTATATGCAGGAATATAAAGAAAAGTATGACTGTGAGCCAGAACGCAGAAAGACGACCAAAGAATACGAGCGGGCGTCCCGGAGATATAAAAAGGCACGTAAAGCGTTAATGGGCGCAGAGAAATCAACTCCTGAAATGGTAAAAGAATTTAAGGATTCCAGAAGGGAGAAGATGAATCAGCATTATTACAATCCGTTCGAGGAAGGCTTCAAGAAAATCCAGTACAACCGTTACGCCGATGATTTTGTAATCGGCGTTATCGGCTCCAAAAAGGATGCAGAAAAAATCAAAGAAGATGTAAAAATCTTTCTTCAGGAAAAACTGCATTTGGAATTGTCCGAGGAAAAGACGAAAGTCACCCATTCCAGTAAGCCGGTACGCTATCTGGGGTACGATTTCAAAGTAATCCATTTCAAGAACATGAAGCGGTGTAAAAATGGCGACATGAAACGGGTGTGGTATGGAAAAGTATTCCTGTATATGCCGAAAGAAAAATGGATTAAAAAGGCAATGGAACGGGGAGCGATACAGGTGAAACGCAACAATGACACAGGCAAAGAAATGTGGCGGCCTATGCCGAGGAAAGACCTGATGAACCGCAACGACGCAGAGATTGTGTCTACTTTCAATTCTGAAATTCGAGGGTTATATAACTTCTATCGGATTGCAGAAAATGTAGGTGCATTGCACAAGTATTACTACATGGTGCGGTACAGCATGTTAAAAACTCTGGCAGGAAAGCACAGAACGAATGTCAGTGTTATTAAAAAGCGGCACATGGTAAACGGAGTATTGAGAATCCCCTACGATACAACTAAGGGGCGTAAATACTGCGAATTTTACCATGATGGATTCAGAAAGCACAGCGACGGCTATGACAATGTGGCGGACGTTATGCCGAGTTATAGGAAATATGACAGCAGGCACACGATAGTCAACCGCATAAAAGCCGGAGTATGCGAGATTTGCGGGGAACATGCAGACTATTTATGTATGCACCACGTAAGAACGCTGAAATCGCTGAAAGGCAGGGATATATTCGAGCAGAAAATGCTGAAAATGAGAAGAAAATCTCTGGCTCTCTGCCCTGACTGCTTTGAACTCTTACACGAAACCAAAGAATCAAGGTGATTCATGGAAAGCCGGATACGCCGAGAGGTGTACGTCCGGTTTGGGAGGCGGCTCCCTGAAACCTACTGATGAAAGTCAGCAAGGCGCAGGGTGCCTACCTCATACCTGCTCCAGTGCCATTCCTCCTATGTGGTCACGGACCCCAAGGGCACCATCCTGAATGAGGTGGGGACCCTGCTGGACCGCAAGGGATACCGCATTAAAAGCCTGAACCTCATCAACTTCAAGAAATCCATGAGATATAATCCCCTGGCGTACATCCGCTCAGAGAAGGATATTTTGAAGCTGGTGAACGCCCTGATCCTCAACACCAAGGGAGAAGGCGAAAAGTCCAGTGAAGATTTCTGGGTCAAGGCCGAGCGGCTGTACTATTCCGCCCTCATCGGGTACATCTGGTACGAGGCGGAGCCAGAGGAGCGCAACTTCATCACCCTGCTGGACCTCATCAACGCATCGGAGGCCAGGGAGGACGACGAGGAGTTCCAAAGCCCGGTAGACATCCTGTTCGCCAAGCTGGAAAAGGAACACCCGGACCACTTCGCTGTGAAGCAGTACCGCAAATTCAAGATGGCCGCGGGAGATGTATGCTCTAAGTGACTTCTTAATCATGGTTTTTGTCATGGTTAGTGAAGCAGTCACTTAGAGCATTTTCATTTCAGGAGGTACAGCCATGAGAAACGAGAAAATCACCCCACTGTATGAGCGTTTGAGCCGCGATGATGAGTTACAGGGCGAGAGCAACTCCATATCGAACCAAATGGGTATTGTTGCGTTACATAATCGCTTTTGCAATATCCAGTTTATTCGCGGTTTTTAGCATGGCAGGCGCGTCAGTTATGCGATACGAAATGCCAATATGGGAATTGATTGTACTGTATTTCCCACCAACATTCTTTTTATCGTCGCTGTGTGCCTTGTTAGGAATTATATGTAGGCAAGAACATATTGCAACATTAGTTTGTGGGGTTATATGGCTGATAATCTTATTGACACGAAGCCTGTTAAGATTTCCTGGGTTAGAATATGTCTACTTGTTTATCCGATTTGCCGGAGATCAAAATAATATTTGGCTATGGAACAAAGGAATTATTACTTTGGCAGGTCTATTTTTATGGTGTGTTATTTACTGGAAATGCAAAAGGATTGATTGAGGTGTAAGCAAAATAAATATGTATTTTAATCTGCCCCGACAGACGGGAAAAGAAAAAAACCGTTGCGGGGCAGGTGGCTTTGTGCGCGCAATTTACATTTTCACCCGGCGGCGGTTTTGAAACACATTTCAAGGCCGCCGTTCTCCATGCCCTTATGGGGGATGACGACCCTGTGCTGAATGATACGGCGGCTTTAGGAGGGAGCCGCCGTGAAGCACAGAGGGTTTCGACATAATCCGGCAGGAATTGACCTGCCAAAAAAGCCCGTCCCCGGCAACGGGGATTTATACCCAAGAAGATGAACTATACAATGTAAGGCAGCATCAAAATACACCAGATAGCGTCTGGCTGGATTATATCCAGTCAGGCGTTTTTTGTCATATCCTGCGGTTCTCCGTAGGGTGCCGATCTCCACCGCCCCCATTTCAATTCACCTGTTAACCCCTGAATTGAAATGGAGGACAAGTATGTTTGATAAGAAAAGCGAATACGCCCTGAACAAACACGATCAGGACAGCATTATATACATAAGCGTTAGCGGCCGCATCCGGCTCACCCGCGCGGACTTTTCCAGTGAGGAAGAATTTCTGAAATGGAAAGCCTGGTCTGATGCAGACTACTCCCATGACTTCACACCAAAGCACCATGCAGATCTGTAAATTCGGATCGTCTTGTGTATCCCTACCTGGCAAGATAGTTCAATATCAGTTTGGAAGCCTGCTCCCAGCCGTAACATATATGCGCTGCATAGCCCTGCCCGTTCAATCGTTCTACCCAGTCTTTTTGGGCCGGGGTAACACGGCCGCTGCGCACTCGTTTCATCTCGATCCAGAGGCCATGAAAAACGCCCCTTGGTACAGGGAGAAAAATGTCCGGGACACCGGATTTTACACCCATGGCTTTGAACCGTCCTGCCTCCGCTTTTCCGCGCTTTCCTCCGTTTGGAATATGAAGGAGCAGTTGCAGTTCTTCATGGGTGCGCGCAGATATGTCTGCGCAGCACGACAATTTTGCGAGTCACCCCACCTTTCGCACGGCGCGGGAATTTAACGCCTACATGGAAGAAGCCCACTCGCACACGATGCACTTGTGGAAAGCTGAATGGCGTGCGGCATGAGCACGGGCCCACTACCGTATGCGGCCTTCCGGATTTGAACAGCGCCCATAACTGACCGAAGCCGTCAGGGGCAATGCGCTTCCCTGACGGCTTTCCATATGACCCCTACTCCGCGCCACTGGTACGAACATGAAACCCCGCCCAGCGCAACTTACGCCAGCCAGCACTCCACATCCTGCACCGCACCCGCGAGCACGTCTCCCGCGTCGTAGCGGATGTTGAGCCAATCGCCGGCCGCTTCCTTCGGGAGAATGACCGGCATCCGGTCGTGGATGAACGATATGGCGGCGGCCGGTTCCCGCGTCAGGATCGTAAACACGGGCATGTCGTTCTCAAGTCTGTATATCCCGGCCATGTACATGACAGAAGCCCCGCCCGGCCGGATGGCATACTTTATCCTGTCCTTACCGCGCTTCTCCCACTCGAAATAGTGCGCCGCGGGCACAAGGCACCGGCGCTGCCGCATTCCGTCCCGAAACAGCGCCTTCGCATCCGCCGTCTCGCTTCGGGCGTTGAAGAGCAGCTTTCCATTGCCCAGCCTGTAGCCCCACCGCATGGCAAAGGGCGTCGCGGCCAGATTGCGATTGTTCGCCAGCACCGGCGCCACGTCGGACGGCGCGATCTCGCCGGTCTTGACGACGGGCCCGGCATTTGCGCGCCGGTTGATCTGCTCGATGATCTCCTGTAGCTCGGCCGCGGAATCCTCATCCGGAATATAATAGCGACCACACATAGTTCCCGCCTCCCTGCATAGCATTCGATGCCTTCAATCACAGCTTGCCGTACAGCCAACGACCTGTCCGATTTTGCCCCGCATGGACTTGGCGTCCAGTATCCCGTCAAAGCACACGCTGACCGGCGCTGCCCTGGGCTTTTGCAGATGGCAATCCATGTATAGTTTGCCTCCGTCGGCCATTTCCAAACAAATACGCCGGGATATCGTTTCGATGTCGTCGCGCCTGTCGACGGTGGAGATGGTGCGCGGTCTGGATTCATCGAAGAACACGCGCCCTTCTTCGGCAAGCTGGTGGAGGTATTTGCTGATGCTGGATGGGGAATGAAGCCCGACGGCCTCTCCGACCTCGCGGAAGGTAGGACTGTATCCGTTGCGCAACACATAGTCGGAAATAAACGCTACGATCTCGTCGCATCGCTGTTCGGCGGCGGTTTTCTTAAGCCCCACGGCTACTCCTCCTTTCGTTCAACGAACCAGCGTCCAGGTATCTGACTGCTGCAGTCCGCATTGTGCTCGAAAAAGATATATGTTTCCCAACACGTCTCCTTCCCCAGCAACCGTATCCTGTACCTGTCTCCCTGTCCTCCTGCGCGCGCGGCGGGCGCGGGCCGAACGTCCAAAACTCTGTCGATCTTATACCGGCTGCCGTCCTCCCAGTGTATGACGCGCGGGTGCATCCGGCCGGAATCATCGAACGCGACGTCAACGCCCACATAAACCTTGACGGGCTTAGGCGCCTTGACCACACGATCACCTCCCAAGGGTATGAGGAAATAAACCGGCGCAAAAGAGATACGCCGGATTAGGCGGCATTTTGCTCAGCTGTCCTGCCGGGATGAATAGACTTCGCTCAGCACGGCGAGTTCCTGCGGCGTGGCGAGCATATCCTCGGTGACCGCGCCCAGCACGCGGCCCACACAGCGGAAGTTGTCGTCCTGCATCGGACGGATGGTCTTATACTTTGGGTTGTGGGAATGCAGGCCGTCGCTGCGATACTCCTTGACGAACCCCTCGCCGGCGACCACGAAAATGCCGATCTCGCCCTCGCGTATCTCGGGCGTATATTCCACCAGCAGTTCGTCGCCGTCGCGGAAGGTCGGCAGCATGGAATCGCCCGTGACGGTGATTATAGTATCGGCCCGGCACACGCTGCGCGAGTTTCGCAAAAACACATACTCGCGCTCATAGGTATCATCCAGCGGCGTGCCGGTACCGGCCGAAGCCGGCAGCTCGTCGCGCCCGATGCGCGTAAAGGCTGACACGCATTGCTCGCGGAATGCGAGCATTTCGTTTTCGATCAGCGCATCCATGAGCGCGTCCACCGAACGCTGCCGGTACCGGTCGAGCAGGCGATACCGCTCCATATGCGCCGCTTCCGCGGCGTTCAACGCGCGGTACTGCGCGGGCATGTCAAAAAAGGTGTCCGCTGAGATCCCCAGATGGGTGCATAGCGCCGGTATGCTCGCGATGTCTGGCCGGCTCGCGCCCGCCTCCCAATTCGTGACGGCATTCTTCGTGACGCCGAGCAGCGCGGCCAGTTGAGGCTGGGACAGGCCCTTCTTTATGCGATACTCGCGGATCCTGCTGCCGAACGCCGCCTTATTCTGCATCTTCGTTCGCTCGCCCTTTGTCTGCGCGAGGGCTTTGTTCTCCCTGGCTCCTATGTTGCCTTTCCTTTCGGCCATATGGCGACCTCCTTGTGAACTTCCGTTCGGTTCGAATTATAGCACATAAACGATTACCTGTAAACCCGTATGCGACGCATTCTTGAAATTTCATATTTTGTTCGGTTGCCGTATTCGCGCGTAAAATTAAATTTCTCACAAGCGAACATATGTATCAATTTCGCTATTTACACGGTAAGAAAGCGTGTGCTATCATGAATGGCACAGGTATTCGCTCTATAGCGAAATGGCACTTGGAGCAAAGGGGGATGCGCAATGGCGGACAGGATCATACTGCACAGCGATCTGAACTGTTTTTACGCGAGCGTAGAGGTCAACGAGAATCCGAAGCTGCGCGATCAGGCCATAGCGGTATGCGGCAGCGCCGAGGAGCGGCACGGCATCGTACTGACGGCGTCCTACCCGGCAAAGCGCAGAGGCGTCAAGACCGGCATGGCAAACTGGCAGGCGGTCAGGGCGTGTCCGGGGCTAATCTGTGTACCGCCGCACTACGATCTCTATGTCAAGTATTCCAGGCTGGTGCGCAACATCTATCTGCGTTATACCGACAAGATGGAGCCATATGGAATGGACGAGTGCTGGCTGGATGTGTCGGGGAGCAGGCAGCTGCATGGCGACGGTACGGCGATTGCCGAGGAGATCCGAAAAGCGGTCAGGGATGAGCTGGGGCTCACGGTCTCCATAGGCGTCAGTTTCAATAAGATCTTTGCCAAGCTGGGCAGCGACATGAAAAAGCCGGACGCGGTAACGACGCTGCCCAGGGACGACTGGAAGGGGCGCATATGGCCGCTGCCCGTATCGGAGCTTCTGTACGTCGGACCTGCAACGACGCGCAAGCTGATGTCCCGTAATATACTGACCATAGGCGATCTGGCGAAGACGGCGCCAGAACTGCTCCACGACTGGCTCGGCAAAAACGGCATTGTGCTCTGGCGATTCGCCAACGGCGAGGACAACAGCCGCGTGATGCAAAACGACTATGAAGCCCCGATCAAATCCGTGGGACACGGCATCACCTGCTCCTGCGACCTGCGCGACAATGAAAGCGTATGGCGGGTCATGCTGGAGCTTTCGCAGGATATCGGGCATCGCCTTCGCGTGTATGGCCTGGCTGCCATGGGCGTGCGTCTGGCCGTTCGCAGCAACGACCTGTCCGGAAGCCAGTACCAGACACAGCTGAGCTATCCCAGCCAGAGTCCGATGGAGATCGCTCAGGCGGCAAGGACGCTGTTTTTGACGCGCTATTCCTGGAACATGCCGGTCAGGTCGCTCACGGTGACCGGGCTCAACCTTGTCCCCAGCGATCAGCCGACGCAGCTGGACATGTTTGGCGACGAGCAGCGGCGCATGCGCCGCCAGAAGCTGGAGGACTGCGTTGACGAGATCCGAAACCGCTTCGGAAAGCGCGCCATTTTTTCCGCCGCGCTCATGGGCGAGCTGAACATGCCCGACGATGGCCGCCATGAGGTAACGATGCCGGGCATGATGTATTCGTGATATGCGGATGGTGGGAGGATAAAGTGGACAGACGAAGACGAGCACAGATGATTTATACGCCGAATCGCAGGATTCCCGTGGGAGAACCCATCAGACGAGAAGACGGAACATATGCGCTTCGGGTCAAGCGAGCAAACAGAGATGAATTTGACGAGATCACGCTGGATCACCTGATGGCCTCAATGGTGACCGGCGCCACGGAAAACACACCGACAGGCACGCCATCCGTCGACCCAGAGGCTTAACAATGTAGTCAAAGGACCGCAAATGCAGGGAGCCACTGTAGCGTAGGCGCCCGCCATTCGTGACAATCGCTCAGCGCGAGCAGAACCGATAAATTGAGTTCAGCCGGCACGAGCATTACAGACCTGTTGAAAGGCAGGCCTGTAATCGCTTGTGCCGGTTTTTTTATTGCCGTTCACTGATGACGGAAAATTTACAAAGCAAATTTTTTAATGGTGCAAAGCCCTTGCACCTTTAACCTCGATAATTCCAATCACAGAGCACACGAGAGGGGGTGAGCAGGTGAACCAAGCGGAACGCCGGGAGGCGATCAAGCAGATCCTGAACGCGCGGCGTTCGGAGAAGATCGAGAATCTGGCGGCGGAGTTGAACGTCAGCGTCAGGACGATCAAGTACGACATTGAGGCGCTCGCCTGCTCCTACCCGATTGAATCTGTGCGCGGCCGTTACAACGGAGGCGTAAAACTGGCGGATTGGTACCAGCCATCGCGCAGAAGCCTCTGCCCGGAGCAGGTCGCGCTGCTGAAGAAGCTGGCGCCAACGCTCACGGGAGACGACCTGGCTGTCATGAACAGCATCTTCGCGCAGTTCGCTCCATAACCCGCCCCATAGACCTGATGCAAAGAAACAAAGGAGGTCGGAACAATGTCTGAATCCATTCATCGCTTCATCACGGCGGGCTATGCCGTATCTATCGACTTTACGAAACAGGGCCGCCGTCAGTTCGCCAAGGTCAACCGTTCGCTGGGCAGGCGCTACATTCGCGCGTTCATCCTCAAGCGCGACCTTGCGGAGTACATCGCCGCGCATGAGGCGGCGGGTGTGCATCTGGACACCGAGTGTCACGAGCTGCGTTACGACGATGGCATCTGCCTGCTGCTTCGGAAGGAACATGGCCAATGGCTCATCACGGAGGTGTTCCGCACGGAGGAAGCGTCCGCTTTTGCCCCGGTCTATATTTGGACACAGCTCAGGCGCGGCTGCAGCTTCATCCTGACGCGCCTGCTCATCGGCTGGCGCTGTCTGACGAAATCCGCGGCAGAAAGGTTGGTGAGAGCATGAGCCGCAAACAGATTAGGATCAATACCGACAAGGAGCACTCCCGACCGCCCAATGAGCCGGAAGCGCGCCTGACCTACAAAAACACCGAGGGCTACGCCGATCCCACCTGCTTTTATGCGCTGTGCAATGTGATGCGTGACGAAAAGAGGCGCAAACAGCGCGAGCGCCAAAACCATTCCCGCCAGAACAGCCGATTTCCCAACCGGACACGGGACGCGCCCGGAAAGAAACGCTTCAACACGCAGGTCATCCACTACGACGAATGAGGGGAAAACGTATGAACGAAAAAGACAGAAACACTTCGACAAAGCCCCGTCTCGTGACCGCCGAGGCCGTGCGGGCTGGCCACCCGGACAAGTTCTGCGACCAGTTCGCGGACATGCTGCTGGACGAGCACCTCAAGGGCGATCCCTGCACGCGGGCGGCCATCGAGGTCATGGCGACGGACGCAAAGATTCTGGTGGCGGGCGAGGTCACCTCCAAGGCCAGCGTGGACGTGGAACCCGTACTCAAGCGGCTGTGCGCGAAGGTGGGCTACACCATGGATGAGCTTTCCACGGACGGCGAGCTGGCGCTGGAGGTGCGGCTGAACCGGCAATCGCCCGATATCGCGCAGGCCGTAGTTGACGGCGAAGATCTCGGCGCGGGCGATCAGGGGATCATGGTGGGCTACGCCACGGACGAGACGCCGGAGAGGATGCCGCTGCCCGTGGTACTGGCGCAGAGCATCTGCCGCGGGCTGGACGAGAGCCGCATCCCGTGGCTGAAGCCGGACGGCAAGGCGCAGGTGACGGTCGTGTATCAGGACGATGCGCCCGTGGCCGTGAGCACAGTGGTGGTCTCCGTGCAGCACGACGAAGATGTGCCGGTGGAAACAATCCGCAGGGAAGTCAAAGAGCTCATCCGCAAGGTCATCCCGGAGAAGTACCTGCGGCCGGGAACGCGGCTGCTCATCAATCCATCCGGGCGGTTCGTGCTGGGCGGCCCTGCGGCGGACACCGGTCTGACCGGGCGCAAGCTGGCGGTGGACGCCTACGGCCCC
>ERZ772821.615-NODE-615-length-26354-cov-5.098065_pt1 | contig 26354 bp, 25 predicted proteins | sample MGYA00580859_ERZ772821 | MGnify/ENA primary metagenome ERZ772821 (study PRJEB29015, sample SAMEA2737674) | human gut metagenome | biome: human gut; feature: human-associated habitat; material: faeces | place: China | collected 2012 ...
CCTCGATTTTTCCCCGACGGGATATTTTTCGAGAAGTCGATTACCCAGACCACGTGTTTTGGGGCTTCAAATGGGAGCGCCGCTTGGGTCCGAAGCAAAATTCCTCGCTCATGGCGGTTGTTAAAACCGGAGGAAACTCCTTTCGATATTAGGGACAACCATTCGGTGCTCTCTTTTGGAGAACCAAACCCATCAGAACTCTTTGAAACCATTACAGAACTGGAGGCGATTTTTCATGGGGCGACGTAAGAAGCTCGATGGATCGTCTTCCCCTCAGTTCTCGCCCGCTTCCAATCCGGAGGAACGCGAGAATCAGATGATTTCGCTCGCCGTCAACCTTGCCGAGCAGCAACTTCGCGAGGGGACGGCTTCATCTCAGGTCATCGTGCATTATCTCAAGCTCGCTTCGACTCGAAACAAGCTTGAAGAGGAGAAGATCAGGTATGAGACGGCTATGCTTCAGGCCAAGAAGGATGCGCTGAACAAATCTGGTCAGCTCCAGGAGCTCATGGACAATGCTTTAGAGGCATTCCGTTCGTATTCCGGAAACACAGGAGAAGGTGAGGTATCTGATGGACGATGAATTATACCATTTCGGCGTCAAAGGCATGAAGTGGGGTGTTCGAAGGTATCAGAACGAAGATGGATCGCTTACCTCGCTCGGTAAGAAGCGCGATAAGATGCTGTCTGATCGAAAGACCGCCAAAAAGCATTCCACGACATCGAACATGGTTAAAGCCGAATACTCTCGCCGAGAGTTCGAAGATGCAAAGACTCGACTGAAACTTGAAAACCAGAAGAAAAAGTCAAAGCGTCAGCAGGATCTCGAAAAGAAATACATCGATCAAGGGTTCGCCAAGGACGAGGCCGAGATCAAAGCTTATAATCGAGCTAAGACAGAAACAATCCTTAAGGTTGCCGGAGGTATTGCTTTAGCATCCGCAGCGGCCTATGTTGCGTACAAGCATTACGATAAAGTCACCGATCGGGTATTCGAAAAGGGAAGTGAGATCGGTCGTTTGACGAACAACGGATCGGAACCGACCAATAGGGCGTTTTATGGCTTCGTCAACAAGCACGACAAAGATCGGTATGAAGGTCTTTATGGCAAGACACTTGGTGCGAATGGACCCGTGTATCGTAAGGCCATGCGAGCCGCAGGAGATATTAATGTTGCCTCCCCTGAATCCGCTCGAAAGGTTCTTAAGAATATGTTCGACACTGATAAGCAATCTTTCGATGTTTTTAAGAAGAACATAGACGCGATGGCATCCGCGGTTCCTCCTACAACGAAGCAAGGAAAACTTTGGCGTAAGGCTAAACAGGAACTTGATTCCGGAAAGATCGGCGATAATACCTATAAGGCATTTAACACCACGCTTGTTCTTCATACCAAGGAGCAACAGCCGATCAATGATAAATTCTATTCGGCTATGAAGAAGGCCGGATATGGTGCGATCCGCGATGTGAACGATAAAGAGAATTCCGGATACTTTGCAAAGAATCCATTAATCGTATTCGATACCGACAAGATCAATGTCGAGGGATTCACGAAGCTCGGGAACGATCATATCGATTCCATGTTCGCTAAAGAGCAGGGAAAGATCGCTGCTCACACATTGGCAAACCAATACGGTCCTATTGGAGCCGCATTTGCGACTTCCATAGGAGCGATGAAACTTGTTAAGCGATCCAATGAGACAAAGTTCGTTGAAAACTATCGCAAGCGACATCCCGAGAGCACATTGTCCAATAATGAAATTCTGAAGATGAGAGATCGGACGGTTTATGCTTAACGATACCGAAATTAAAGATCTTTGTATTACCCGGCATATGATTACGCCATTCGATGAGTCCCAGCTTCAGCCATGCAGTTATGACGTCACACTCTCTAAGAGCATCGTACGATATTTCGGTCGTGGTGAGATCAACGCCATGGATTGCACGCTCCATAATCTGGAGTATATTCGTTTCACCATGAACGATGACGGTTTCGTTCTCGATCCAAATGAATTCATTCTTGGTTCGACAAACGAGGGAGTGACGATCCCGAAGAACATCGCCGCGCGCTTCGAAGGCAAGTCGTCGCTTGGCCGTCTCGGTCTTGCGACCCATGTCACCGCCGGATTCATCGATCCGGGGTTTGCCGGTGACATCACGCTTGAGATTAAAAACCTCAACAATCATCCGATCCGCATAGTTCCAGGAATGAGGATCGGTCAACTGTGCTTCTTCGATCTTCATAATGATGTTAATCGCGCCTACGGATCCAACGGGCTCGGATCTCGTTATCAGTATCAATCAGGACCGACGACAAGTCGGCGATATAATGAATAAAGGAGGCGAACCATGACCCTGTCAAACACAGCCGTTCCGAAGTATTACGGTCAGTTCCGTGATAGGGTCATGGCCGGAGAGATCCCGGTATGCCATGAGATCGAGATGGAGATGAACCGCATCGACGATCTCATTCGTAATCCAGGGATCTACTATGACGCCGACAAGGTCGAGGGATGGGTTAAGTTCTGCGAGAAGGAACTCACCCTAACCGACGGATCTCCGGTTCATCTTCTCGATAGTTTCAAACTCTGGGGCGAGCAGATATTTGGTTGGTACTACTTTGTCGAACGATCGGTCTATATTCCGAATCCTCATGGAGGTCCGGGTCGATACGAGAATCGTCGGATCTGCAAACGTCTGATCAACAAACTATATTTGATCGTCGCCCGTGGCGCCGCCAAGACCATGTTCGCCGAATTCATCCAGGCATATTTCCTTATCATGGATACATCGACGACTTCGCAGATCGTTGTGGCCCCAACCATGAAACAGGCCGAGGAAACCATGATACCATTCCGTACTGCAATCATTCGATCTCCCGGTCCACTCATCAAGTTCCTTTCCGAAGGCTCGCTTCCCGGTAACGGACCGAAATCTACTCAGGCCAAGCTCGCCTCGACCAAGAAGGGTGTAGAGAATTTCCTCACAGGTTCACTTCTTAAGGTTCGTCCGATGTCAATTGACAAGCTCCAGGGCCTTCGTCCCAAGGTATCGACCGTTGATGAATGGTTGTCCGGTGATATTCGCGAGGATGTGATCGGCGCCATCGAACAGGGCGCGTCAAAGCTGGACGACTATCTCATCGTGGCCACCTCTTCCGAGGGCACCGTCCGAAACTCGGTCGGCGATACCATCAAAATGGAGTTGATGGACATTCTCAAAGGAGAATACGTCAATCCTCATGTTTCCATATTCTATTATCGGCTTGACGATGTCAAGGAAGTCTCCAATCCGGACATGTGGATCAAGGCAAATCCCAATCTTGGGCAAACGGTTACCTATGAAACCTATCAGCTCGACGTCGAACGCGCCGAGAAGGCTCCCGCCACCCGCAACGATATTCTGGCGAAGCGATTCGGCATCCCGATGGAGGGCTACACCTACTTCTTCACCTTCGAGGAGACGCTTCCCCATCGGAAGAAGGACTTCTGGGGCATGCCGTGTGCGCTCGGTGCCGATTTGTCCCAAGGCGACGACTTCTGCTCGTTCACGTTCCTGTTTCCCCTGTCCGACGAGACATTCGGCGTCAAGACGAGGAACTATATTTCAGCCTATACCATGCAGCATCTTCCTTCGGCGGCTCGTCAGAAGTACGAGAATTTCCTGAATGAAGGATCATTGTTCGTCATGGATGGTACGGTGCTCGATATGGTGCAGGTGTATGAGGATCTCGACAAGTACATCACCGAGTCGGAGTATGATGTGCGATGCCTCGGTTACGATCCGTACAACGCCAAGGACTTCGTCGCGCGGTATACCATGGATTACGGCGAGTTCGGCATCGAGAAAGTGATTCAGGGTGCCAAGACCGAATCCGTTCCATTGGGCGAATTGAAGAAGCTGGCCGAGGATCGTCGTCTGCTCTTCGACGAGGAACTCATGTCGTTCACCATGGGTAACTGCATCGTCCTTCAGGACACGAACAATAACAAGAAGCTGTACAAGGCTAAGCGCGAGGACAAGATCGACGCCGTTGCGGCCATGATGGACGCATTCGTCGCATACAAGAACAATCGCGACCTCTTCGACTGATTGGAGATTCAAAATGGTGGATTTTTCCGATAAGCAACTTGAAGCCGAGGACATGCTTCCAGAGAATAGGAGAACTTCGATGAATCATAGCGATGAGCTCTATCACTTCGGCGTAAAGGGCATGAAGTGGGGGTGTCCGAAAGAAGCGCAAGATCTCGACGGATACCCTTCGCAAGAACGCCTCAGTTTCTAAACTACGATCTGATAGGGCTACCTCTAATTTCGTTAACAAAGCTGGTCAGGTTCGATCGAGAGTAGCAATGGCCGGTAATCGTATTGCGGACAGCGTTCTCATTGGACTCGGACACGCGGCTGTTAACTCCATTCTCGACAGCGCTGGAGGTTTTCGATGGATAGGTCTAAGTAATACGATCGCTCTTGGCATGCAATCTGCAAATCTCGGACTGGGGATTGCCGATCAGGTTGCATACCGTTCCCTCCTTTCAAGCAACCAGAAGTCAAAGAAGAGATAAATCACATGGAAAACGAACTTTATCACTTCGGCATCAAAGGCATGAAGTGGGGCGTCCGCAAGAAACGTGACAAGCCCAGTAAGGCGCAGCTTAACAAGCCGAATGCTGATTACACTTCCAGACAGCGTATAACGGATCGGGCAAGTTATGGCAAGAAGGGTGTCAAGCGCATCAATCGCCGTATGAACAAAGGGCAGTCGCATTTTCGCGCAGCGACTACCGAGATGATCAGTCTAGCCGCGAAGACGTCTGTGGCTTCGCTTGCAGCTGGAGGTCTGACTGTGGCTTCGACTCCGGAGGGTCGAGCCATCATGAAAGCCAGTGTCGGGACGCTGAAGAGCGCCATCGGGCATAGTGCTCCGTATATGAATTATCTGAGGGCTCGGTATGGGGCTGGATATTCCTGGGCTTCTCCGGCGAACGAAGCTTTGAAGGCGATTGGTAATAAGATTATTGTCAATACTGTAACATCAAGGTAGGAATAATCATGACCGATGAACTTTATCATTTCGGCGTAAAAGGCATGAAGTGGGGTGTTCGACGAGCCGAGCGTAATACACGTAAACAGGCGAGGAAGGACGCTCAGGAGACCGCTCGATCCAAGATGTATTATGGCGAAGGCGCCGGAGTTCGCCGACGCAACATTAATTCCGTGGTCAAGCAGCGTTCAAAAGATCCAACCTACAAGAAGGCCTTTGACGAAGAGTACTCAAAACAGGATATGGGCAAGGCTCGTCGTGATGCCGAACGGCAACGCAAGACCACCGATCGTGTCGAACCGGTTAAGACCGGAATCGGCCGTGGCGTGAAGAAGGCGGTTCGCGCGGGGACCAAGGCTGTAACGTTCGCCGCGACGACCGCAGCAGGTGTGGCGACTTCGTATTATATTTCCCATCCGGATGAAGCCAAGCAAATGGTTAACAGCATTGCCCAAAAAGCCTCGAACGCAATCAACAGGGCCCGTAACGTAGCCCGTGGCGCCCAGTTCCTTCGAAAGATGGGTCTGTGACGCGATCCTATCACGAGCTCATCCGGTATTCGGATTTTCTCGACCGGTTCCATTACCTGCAATGTCACGGATCCGTCGGGGGACCGACATTCGGTTCCGAACGTTGGATGAATCAGCGGTTCTATCGATCGCCCGAGTGGAAACATGTTCGTGATTTGGTGATCGCTCGGGACAATGGTTTCGATCTCGGGTGCCCCGATCATCCCATCGCCGGGAAGATCATGATACATCACATCGAGCCGTTGACTCCTGATTCCATAGAGCACGGCGACAATCTACTGCTCGATCTGGACAATCTGATTAGTTGTTCGTTGGCGACGCACAACGATCTGCACTTCGGAACCGACGAACGGGCTCGTCCATTGGTCGAACGGAAACCCAACGACACATGTCCATGGAGGTAACTTCAAAATGGTAGATTTTTATCGGATTGGAGGACCGTGATGAATGAAAGTATTCTTAAGTCGATTAAGAAGGCGATTGGGCTGGATCCTGATTCATCCGATTTCGATGACGATCTTGTCGTATTCATCAATTCTGCGTTCTTCAATCTCAGACAATTGGGAGTTGGTCCCTCAGAGGGATATTCGATCACTGGAATCGAAGACACGTGGAGCGAATTCACTGATGACGATCAACTTCTTACTGGCGTAAAGCCGTATATTCAACAGAAGGTTCGACTTCAGTTCGATCCGCCGACCAATTCATTCCTTGAGCAATCGATCCGGAAGAACATCGAGGAGTATGAATGGCGTCTTAACATCCAAGGGGAAGGAGGTTTCAATGAATGAGCTCTATCACTTCGGCGTCAAAGGCATGAAGTGGGGCGTCCGCAAGGATCGTAAGCGATCAGTAAGTTCCAAGCGTTCCCGATCGGACAACGAGGATTACACGGAGAGTCGAGACCTTCTCAAGAAGTCCCCGAACAAGCTGTCCAATGCCGAGCTCCGCAAGATCAACGAACGGCTCAATCTTGAGCAGCAGTATTCGAATCTGACGACAACTCAGAAGCAGAAAGGCAATCGGTTTATCGACAAGGTTGGCAACCAGATGAAGCAGACCGCGGCCAACGAGGTGTCGAAGCAGTTGATGAATGTGGGGAAGATTATCCTCGGAGCCGGAATAGCCTATGCGGCCAGCAGGACCCGTGGGAACGGACAGTCATATTCATTCGACTTCGCTCGCAGGCAGATCGGTCGGTGATGCCTAATGAATGTCGTTACCGATGCATTGGCGCACGCATGGAACGCGTTCGTCAATCCGTCCTCCGATTTCCAGTTGTCCGTCGGATATTCCTCGGCGCGTCGTCCTGATGCGCGGGTCTTCACCCGAGGCGTCGACCGATCGATCATATCCTCGCTGTACAATCGCATCGCCATCGACGTGAGCGCCATCGAGATCCGGCATTGCCGTATCGACAAGACGACGCAGCAATATCTGGAGACGATCGACGACGGGCTCAATCAGTGTCTGAACATCGAGGCCAATATCGACCAATCAGGCCGTGATTTCATCATGGACGTCGTTATGACGATGTGTGATGATGGTGCCGCGGCTATTGTGCCGATTGATACCACGGTGAATCCGCTGAATTCGAATTCGTTCGATATTCAGACCATGCGCGTCGGTCGTGTGGTCGAGTGGTATCCGAGGGCCGTGAAACTGTCGGTATACAATGACGCTCCGAATGCCGGACAGCGCGAAGAGATCGTCATGCCGAAGCGTAAGGTGGCAATCGTCCAGAACCCGCTCTATCAGGTGATGAACGAGCCGAACTCTACTTTGCAGCGTCTGATCCGAAAGCTCAATCAGCTCGATACCATTGACGACAAGGCCGCGTCCGGCAAACTCGATCTTATCATCCAGTTCCCGTACCAGATCCGCACGGAGGAGAAGAAGCGACAGGCCGAACTCCGCCGTCAGCAGCTGGAGGATCAGCTCAAGGATTCCGCCTATGGCGTTGCGTACACCGACGGTTCCGAGAAGATCACCCAGCTCAATCGGAGTCTGGACAATCACATGCTTCAGCAGATCCAGAACCTGACGACTCAGCTCTACGGTCAGCTCGGCCTTTCCGAGGCCGTGGTGAACGGCACCGCCTCTCAGGAGGAGATGCTCAATTACCATAACCGCACCTTGGAGCCGATGATCTCAGCCATCTGTGATGCGCTGAAGCGAACCTTTCTGACCAAAACCGCCCGAAGTCAAGGACAGAGCATCGAGTTCTTCCGCGATCCGTTCAGGTTGGTTCCGGTCACCGATCTGGCGAACATCGCCGCGGCATTCACGTCCAACGAGATCATGTCGTCGAACGAGTTCCGTTCGGTCCTTGGTTTCGCCCGTTCCGAAGAACCTCAGGCGGATCAGTTGCGCAACGCCAACATCAACCCGCTCGGCACCGACGTGACCGCACAGCAGCCGGAATCCACAGAAGAACCAACCCAAGATTCAGCACAGCCTTCCATTCAGGATGTGCTGAACACCCCAATGGAAGGAGACAGTCAAAATGGGGTATGATTTCAGTGGTTACGCCACGCGGAACAACATCCGTTGCTCCGACGGGCGAACTATTCTGAAGGACGCCTTCGCCGATCAGGACGGTCAGAAGGTGCCGCTGGTCTACCAGCACAACCATAGCGACATCGATAACGTGCTCGGCCATGCCGTACTGGAGAACCGTGAGGATGGCGTCTACTGCTATGGTACGTTTAACAGCACACCGATGGGTCGCGACGCCAAAGAACTCGTCAAGCACGGTGACATCACCGCACTGTCGATCTACGCGAACCATCTGACCGAACGCAACAAGAACGTCATGCACGGTAACATCCGCGAGGTGAGTCTAGTCCTTGCCGGCGCCAATCCCGGCGCCTACATCGACAATGTCACACTTCAGCATTCGGATGGCACGCAGGATCTTCTGGATGACGAGGCCGTGATCTACTCCGGCGAGGAGATCGTGCTTGAGCATGGCGATGAGGAAAGCGAGGATGACATGCAGCATGCCGACGATTCCAAAACGTCGACCGCCAAGACTGAGGACGATTCGTCCGAGAAAGCGTCGGACAAAACGGTCCAGCAGGTCTGGGACACTTTTACCGACAAGCAGAAGGACGCTGTATATGCTCTTATCGGCGCGGCCATTGGTGGTGCCGAGGAGAGCGTTGCACAGTCCGATATTTCGCATGCCGATGACGAGTCTGACGATTCGTCTTCCGGCGAGACCGTTCAGGATGTCTTCGACACGCTGAACGAGGAACAGAAGAATGTCGCCTATGCTCTGATCGGCCTCGCCGTGGAGCAGGGTGATTCCGACACTGAGGACAGTGACGGAGAGAACAACAATAGCGCCTCCCATTCGGAGGAAGAAGGAGATATTATGCATATGAACGCCTTCGAACAGGCCGGTGCCGAGGATGAAGCTCCGGTCCTGTCCCACGACGACATGAAGGAATTCCTTACCGAGGCCAAGGACTACGGCTCGTTCCGTGATTATTCCGAGAAGTGGATGCAGCACGCTGCCCAGAACTATGGCATCGAGAACATCGAAGTGCTCTTCCCGGATGCACGTCAGGTCGGCGACGAGCCGTACCTGTACAAGCGCGACACCGACTGGGTCGACGTCGTGCTCAACGGCACCCGTCACACCCCGTTCACCCGTATCAAGACCTCGTACGCGGATCTGACCGAGGATGAGGCTCGTGCGAAGGGCTTTACGCTTGACCGCGAGAACAACAAGCGTAAGATGGACGAGGTGTTCAAGGTCTACAAGCGCGTGACCACCCCGCAGACGATCTACAAGAAGCAGCGTCTGGACCGTGATGACGAGATCGACATCACTGATTTCAACGTGGTCAACTTCCTGTGGAACGAGATGAAGGTCATGATCCGCGAGGAGATGGCCCGTGATATTCTCATCGGTGACGGCCGCGCCGCCTCCGCCGAGGATCATGTCAACACCGAGAACGTCCGTCCGATCGTCGGTGATGATGATCTGTACGTTATCTACAACGATGGTGCCAATCCGGCCACTGATCCGACCGCGTTCGTCGATCGCGCCCGTAAGGCGAAGGTAGGCTACATGGGCTCCGGTATGCCGACCCTGTTCCTGTCCCCGAGTCTGCACGGCGAGCTCATGGTGCAGCGTGATAAGGTCGGCCGTCGTCTGTACGACACCGACGCCTCGCTGGCGGCCGCCATGGGTGTTTCCGCCATCGTCGAGGTCCCCGTGCTTGAAGGCTTCGAGATGACCGAGGAGAGCAAGGTTGTTGATGGTGTCATGGTGAATCTGCGCGACTACACCATCGGTACCGATCGTGGCGGCGAGCTGACCCAGTTCTCCGACTTCGACATCGACTACAACCAGCATAAGTACCTCATCGAGGCTCGTCTCTCCGGTGCGCTGACCATGCCGAAGTCCGCCGTTGTGCTGACCCACCCAAAAGCGTGAGCCCGTCGGGTCCGACCGTTCTGGTCGAGCCTGTAGCGGGCACCGAGACAAAGTATGGTAAGAAGGTCTCCGATCTTCAGGATGATGTTGTCATCAACACCAATCGGAAGATCGATGGCACGCTCCATTACGTGACCAGATATACCGAATTCAATAGCTCCGAGCCAACCGAGCAGGAAGGTAATTACCTTGCACTTGATTTCTCGGACAATTGGCTCGGCGATACCGATCCGACGACGTTCACGGTCGAGCTCAAGGGCGGAAAGAAGGGACCGGTGACGTTGACGGATGGTGATGCCTTCTGCGTCTTCCGCGTGACCAATCCTAACACTCAGAGCATCGAGGTGGTATCCACCGATTCCACTGGAACGACCACGGTCAAGTATTCTCTGAAGGGTCTTACCTTGGAGCCAAAGGAGTGACACGGCCATGGCGAGGTTCTGCGGAAAGATAGGATATTCCCGTCAACAGGTGGAGACCTCGCCCGGCGTCTACGAGGATCGGATCAATGAGCGGACATATTATGGTGATGTGACAAGGAACACCCGTCGTCTTGAGGGTTCCGACTCCGTCAACATGGATATTCTCGCAAACAATACGATCTCGATCCTCGCCGACGCATATGCCTATGACCATTTCTTCGATATGAAGTACGTATGGTGGATGGGGACCCGCTGGATCATCACTAATGTCGAGGTCCAGCGGCCCCGTCTCATCCTTACCCTTGGAGGCGTATACAACGATGGGAACGAGGCTGCAACTCCATGATATTCTGGTGGGGATCATGACCGATACCGATCCATCCTATGCGACCGGTCATGTATATTTTCAGCCCCCGTCGAATATCCAGATGAAGTATCCGTGTATTGTGTATGAACGGGACACCGGCGATACGCAATTCGCGGATAACAATCCGTATATTTTCAAACTCCGGTATCAGATCACCGTGATCGATAGAAATCCGGACAGTCCGATACCGGCGAAGATCGCTGAGCTTCCGATGTGCACGATGGATCGGCATTTCGTGAGCGACAATCTTCATCATGACGTGTTCAATTGCTATTTCTAAGGAGCTAAAATGACCTATTATTGAAAGGAATCATTATGACAGCTCTTATTTGGGATGATACCGGCAAGCGTCAGTATGAAATGGGTACCGATCATGGTGTACTGTATCCAATGACCGATGGTGGTGTCTATGAAAACGGCGTGGCCTGGAATGGTCTGATCTCGGTCTCCGAATCCCCGGATGGTGCAGAGGCCAACGACATGTACGCCGATAACATCAAATACGCTTCGCTTCGTTCCGCGGAGACCTTTGGTGCGACCATTGAGGCCTATACCTATCCGGATGAGTTCATTCCGTGCGATGGTGGCTATGTCGATGAAAATGCCCCGGGCGTGAATTTCAGCCAGCAGAGCCGCGTCAAGTTCGGCTTCTCGTACCGCACTCAGATCGGTAATGACGTCTCCAGTGCGGCTGGTTACAAGCTTCATCTGGTGTATGGCGTCACCGCTTCCCCGTCTGAGAAGTCGTACGAGACCATTAACGATTCCCCCGAGGCGATTACGCTGAGCTGGGAGATCAGCGCCGACCCGGTCTCCGTGGAAGGCCATCCGGAGCTCAAGCCCGTGGCCACTATCACGATCGATTCGACCAAGGTCGATCCCGCCAAGCTTGCCGTGTTGGAGAAGAAGCTCTACGGTGACGAATCCAATGAACCGACGTTGCCTCTTCCTGGTGAGATCTATACCATGATGACCGTCATCGACCAGACCGTTCACGTCACCGGCGTGACCGTCGAACCGGACTCGCTCTCCTTGACCGAGGGTGATAGCCAGCAGATTACGGTCACGGTGAACCCGCCGGACGCTACGGATAAGACATACCGCATCGAATCCTCCGACCCCGGTAAGGTCACTGCTGAAGGCACGACCATTACGGGAGTCGCTCCCACTACCGACCCAGTGACTGTGACCGTTCGAACGAACGACGGCGGTCATACGGATACGGTGAGCGTGACCGTTACCGCACGCCCGCCCGTTGGTGGTGACACTACGAATATCGTTGGCAAGGCCATTGTCGGAAAGGCGGTATTATAATGGCCTACAATAAGCAGAATTGGGCGGATGGTCAGACGATCACTGCCGCAAAGCTGAATGCGATGGACGATGCCATCTTCGGAGCGTCGGCAAGCATTCCAACCGTTAAGCTCGACGGCAATATTCTCAGAGGCGTATCCAACAAGCCCCTCAAAGCGACCATGAGCGGCGAGGGCGCGTTCCCTAAGAAGCTACTCGTCTCCGGCCAGAACCTCGTGAAGATGCCCACTTCCGGCTCCAAAACCGTTAAGGGACTCACCTACGAGTTCACGCCGAACGGCCTGAACATTCACGGAACCGCAGAGCAGAATCTCGGCGCAGTGGTTGAGTTGGCTCCGCTTCTCACGGGCAACAAAATCTGCCTCCCAGACGGGTTCTACCTCTACATCAACAAGAAACTACCCTCCGGTTGCAGTATCGGTATTTGGGATGACGCATACGTGACGGCTCACCAGGGCCCGACTATGGGAACCAATATTGGCGCTACGGGCGGTTTGACGCACGTCGCATTCTGGGTCAGTGCCGCCGGTACCGTGGATATTGAAGATCTTCAGATTGCCATCTTTTATGGCAAGAACGATTCGTATGAGTGGACTAACGGCGCCGGAAACGTTTACGATACGGGCGTTGCGGAAGCATTTTCTGTTCTCGACTCTGCTACCGTGACCGTTCCGGCGTTCGAGAACGATGGAGACACCATCATCCTCCTCACCGACAGCGAGACGCAGCCTACGTTCTCCACTGAAATTATCGGCGGATTCTCTTCGGTCATCGAGATGATTGAAGCCAGCAACCCCCTCTGGGGCAAGCATTACCATGCTTGTGGTGACAGTTTCACCGCCGGTTCCTATGTAACCGACATCGACAAGGCCACAGGCGAACCATTGACGGCCAATTTTCTTGTTGCCAAGTACAACAACATGAAGTTCACCAAGGACGCCATCGGCGGTAGCGACATGGTAAACGTGGCCGACGCATCAAAACCGTTCAGCGTAGACCGCTACCTCAACATTCCCGAGGATACCGACTATCTGACCCTACAGTTCGGACTGAACGAGGCTGATATCGCCAATGAACAGTCAACGCTTGGCACCAGCACGGACTCCGACAACACGACCATGTGGGGTGCATACAACACCGTGTTTGAGTGGATTCTCACGAATCGACCGAACGCCAAGGTTGGTGTCATCATCACCGACGCTTGGATGACCGAAAACTACGCGAACGCGCTCATTAAAATCTGCAAGTTCTGGGGCGTCCCGTGGCTCGACCTTGGCGGCGACCCGCAGGTGAGCCTGAATATTGGCGGGCGACGAGGCGGTTCAGGAATCACTCTGAGCGAAACCGCGAAGTCGTTGCGCAATAAGCAGTTCCAGATCAATACTGGTAACACGCACCCGAACGGAGCGGGAAACCGTTGGCGTTACACCGCATTGCAGGAATTCATGCGTCGTCTCTGACGGCCAATTGAATTGAGGCCTTATGACCCGCTTCTATGGATCCATCGGATTCGCTGATGGCGAAGTGACCGCCCCTGGCGTGTCCCGTGAATCCATCGTCGAACGACCGTATCGGGGCGAGATAGCGATGCTCCCCAAATGCATAGCAGATCGCCATTTCGTTTCGAAAAACCTCCATCATGACACATTCATATTTTACTATTGAAAGGAATCATTATGACAGCTCTTACTTGGGATGATACTGGCAAGCGTCAGTATGAGATGGGTACGGATCATGGCGTATTGTACCCGATGGGTTCCGGCGGCGCCTATGAAAACGGTGTGGCTTGGAACGGCCTGACCGCCGTCACCGAGTCCCCTGATGGCGCCGAGGCGAACGACATGTACGCCGATAACATCAAGTACGCCTCGCTGCGTTCCGCCGAGACGTTTGGCGCCACAATCGAGGCTTACACCTTCCCCGACGAGTTCATTCCGTGCGATGGTGGCGCCGAGGTCACCGACGGCGTAGTCTTCGGTCAGCAGTCGCGATCCAAGTTCGGTTTCTCGTACCGCACTCAGATCGGCAACGACGTCAAGCAGGACGCCGGCTACAAGCTGCATCTGGTGTACGGTGTCACCGCTTCCCCGTCTGAGAAGTCGTATGAGACCATCAACGACTCCCCCGAGGGTATGACCTTCAGCTGGGAGATCGATACCGATCCGGTCTCCGTGGAAGGCCATCCGGAACTCAAGCCGGTGGCGTCGATCACCATTGATTCGACCAAGGTCGATAAGGAAAAGCTCACCGCGCTTGAGAAGAAGCTGTATGGCGACATTACCGGCGAGCCGACCCTGCCCCTTCCTGGCGAGGTCTATACCATGATGCAGGCAGCGGCGTAACGGAAGTGAGATGTGCGAATGCTCGAATTGACGGTTGAAGGTGAACTCTACGACGAGTCAGAGAATGAATTCATCACTGTAGGACCGCGAACCGTTCGATTCGAGCATTCGCTCCTTTCCGTGTCAAAATGGGAGTCGATCTGGAGAAAACCATTTCTTGACGACGAATCCAAAAGCATCAAGGAAACACGGTCATATTTTCGTTGTATGGCCATCGATGATATTTCGGACACCGAACTCGATCTGATCATGCTCAATCATTTTTCCGAACTTAATCATTACATCGAATCGTCGCAAACGGCAACCACAATCAATCACATGTCCAAAGGGCGTCGTTCATCATCCAAGGTGACGTCCGAACTTATCTATTATTGGATGTTTTCCGCTGGAATACCCGCGCAACCATGCGAGACGTGGCATCTCAGCCGTCTTATCACACTGATCGAGATATTCGGCGTCAAGAACTCGCCGAAAAAGAAGATGTCAAAGTCTGATGTTTCGAAAATGTACAGGGAGATGAATGCCCGACGTCGAGCAGAGACTGGGAGCAAGGGATGAAAGGAGTACTCATGGCATTGAATGGTATTGATATTGCCAGCTATCAGGCTGGTCTTGATTTTTCTAAGGTTCCTTGTGATTTCGCCATCATCAAGGCGACGCAGGGTACCGGTTACACCAACCCGGATTGTGTCCGAGCGGTTGAACAGGCCATGTCTCTCGGTAAGGGAGTTGGCGTCTATCATTATATTTCCGGTGGCAATGCAGTCGCCGAAGCAAATTTCTTCATTAATTCGATCCTTAACTGGATCGGCAAGGTGATGATCTGTCTTGACTGGGAACTCGACCAGAATTCGGCATGGGGCGATGAGTCCTATCTCGAGCAGGTAATCAATCAGGTTATCGCACGAACCGGCGTTCCTCCGATGATCTATGCGCCGGCATCCCGTTACAATCAGGTCGCTGAGGTCGCTAAACGTCATAACTGCGGACTGTGGATCGCCCAGTACGCCGATATGAATCCAACCGGGTATCAGAATACACCATGGAACGAAGGCGCTTATACCTGCGCCATCCGTCAGTATTCGGGCTCTGGTCGATTGAACGGTTGGAATGGCGATCTTGATCTTGATAAGTTCTACGGCTCGTTGGACGACTTCCGGAAGTATTACGGCAGCTCGTCGAGCGCTCCGTCCAAGCCATCGACTTCGGGTCCGTCCGGCACCACGCTTCAGCTGGCGACGTGGACGATGGAAGGTCTTTATGGCAATGGTGCAGATCGTAAGAAGAATCTCGGATCCCGATACGATGAGGTGCAGAACTTCATCAACCACATCGCCTCCGCCGATGTCAACACACTCGTCGATGAGGTCTATGCCGGTATGTATGGCGACGGCTTGACTCGTCAGACCGTGCTCGGCTCCCGCTATGACGAGGTCCAGGGTGCGATCAACGCCAACTCCGCGCAGTATTACACGGTACAGTCCAGCGACTACCTGGGTAAGATCGCCATTCAGTTCGGCACAACGGTCGATCAGCTCGTGGCATGGAACAACATCGCCAATCCCGATCTCATTTACGCCGGTCAAACCATTCGAGTCAAGTAGGTCAAAATGAGGGTGAAATTCGAAGTGTCTGGCGGTTTCACGAAGACCGAGCGGTTTCTCAACCGCATGAAGCGTCGTGAATACCTGAACGTGCTCGATGAGTTCGGCCGTGACGGCGTTCAGGCACTTCGAAACGCCACCCCTGTCGATTCCGGTGCCACGGCCGAGGCGTGGGATTACGAGATCAAACGCACCCGTAATTACACCGAGATTGTTTGGACCAATTCCAATATCAACGACGGCGTACCGATTGCCGTCATCCTCCAGTACGGTCACGGCACCGGTACCGGAGGCTATGTTCAGGGTCGTGATTATATTAATCCGGCGATCCGACCCGTATTCGATAAGATAGCCGAGAAGGCTTGGAAGGTGGTGACTTCTGCATGAGCAGCATCGACGAACGCGTCGTAAAGATGCGTCTTGATAACAGCCAGTTCGAGCAGGGTATCAACAAGACCTCCGGTCTTCTCAGCAAACTTAAGCAGGCATTAAACCTCGACAAGTCGGTCGAATCGATCAACAACGTCGATAAGGCCGTAAGCGGCGTCAGCTTCAATCCACTGACCTCCGGTCTTCAAGGAGTCCAGTCCGGCTTCAACGCCATGGGTGCCGTGGCATTCTCCGTGCTCAACCGTATGACCAATGCGGCCATTGATGCCGGGAAGAGTATCACCAACGCCTTGACCGCTTCGGTCCGTGACGGTTTCGCCGAATACGAGACCCAGATGAACGCCGTGCAGACGATTCTGGCGAATACCCAGTCAAAAGGATCGACGATCGACGACGTCAATTCGGCACTCGACACGCTGAACACCTACGCCGACAAGACCATCTATAACTTCACGGAGATGACGAGGAACATCGGCACCTTTACGGCTGCCGGTGTTGATCTTCAGACATCGGTGGATTCGATCAAGGGTATCGCCAACCTTGCGGCTGTTTCCGGTTCGAGTTCCGCTCAGGCCTCTCAGGCCATGTATCAGCTGTCCCAGGCAATCGCCGCCGGAAAGGTCCAGCTTATGGACTGGAACTCGGTGGTCAACGCCGGTATGGGCGGCGAGGTCTTCCAGAATGCCCTGAAGCGCACTGCCGAGAACTTCGGCACCAACGTCGACGGTATGATCCAGAAGTACGGATCGTTCCGAGAATCGCTGACCGAGGGCGGATGGCTCACTACCGATGTCCTTACGGAGACGTTGAAGCAACTTTCCGGAGCGTATACCGAAGCCGATCTTGTTTCTCAGGGCTATACCGAGGAACAGGCCAAGCAGATCGTCCAGTTGGCCAATACGGCCGAAGGCGCCGCAACCGACGTCAAGACATTCTCTCAGTTGATCGATACGACAAAAGAAGCATTGGGGTCTGGTTGGACCAATACTTTCGAAATCATATTCGGCGACTTCGAAGAAGCCAAGGAACTATGGTCTAGTGTTGCTAATGTTATTTCCGATGTCGTCAATCGATCGTCAGAATCGAGAAACAACCTTCTTCAGGGATGGAAGGATCTCGGCGGAAGAACCGAACTGATTGAAGGCCTGTCCAATGTCTTTGAATCCCTCGGTAAGGTGCTATCGACCGTCGGTAATGCGTTTCGGAAGGTGTTTCCTCCGACAACGTCTCAGCAACTTATGGACATTACCAAGGCGTTCACTTCGTTTACGGAAAGCCTCGTTCCTTCCGAATCGACGCTAAACAAGATCGGCCGAGTTGCTGAGGGCGTCTTCTCCGTCTTTGATATCGGCGTGCAGGCCGTCAAGGCTGTCGGCGAGGCCATCTCCACGGCATTCGGATCTGGCAGCATGGGTGGTTTGCTCGACAATCTGCTCGATATCGCCGCCGGATTCGGGGATTGGCTTGTCGGACTTGATAATTCGATCAAACAGTTTGGCGTATTCGAGGGTGCGGCCAAGGCGGTCGGTTCCGCCATCAACGGCGTGCTCGGGGTCTTCAGTTCCTTCACCGGTGGAATCTCGTCGATGGGATCTGCCATCGGATCGATCGCTTCGACAATTGGTAATACTCTTGGCGGAGCGTTCGAACGCGTCAAGAACGTCATCAGTAACGTCCTGACGTGGATCACCGACAACATCTCCGGCGGTGATATTTTCGCCGGCCTCGCCGGTGGTGGCATCTTCCTCGCTGCACGGAAGATCGGCGGTGCGTTCGATAAGATCAAGGAGGCCGTTGAAGGCCTCTTCGGTAACGGGGCTGAAAAGCTCAAGAAGGGTGCTGGCATATTCGATGAGATCCTAGACGGTCTTCAAGAATCGTTGAACGCATTCACGGGAAGCGTCAAGGCGTTTACTCTTGTAGAGATCGCCGGATCCATCGCGCTGCTTGTTAACTCGATGGAGAAGATCGCTGCCCTCAGTGGCGGTGAAGTCGTTGGCGGCGTTTCGGCCATCGGCGGCATGATGACCGAGCTTAACCTCAGTCTTAAATCGATCACGAAGACGGTGAAGGGCGTTAAGACCACCGATCTCATCAAGACCGGTGCGGCCCTCATAGAATTCGCGAAGGCTGTGGACATGTTGGCCAACGCCATGTCCACGATCGGTAATCTCAAGTGGGACGAGATCACCAAGGGCCTCACTGGCATGGGCGGCGCCATGGCTGAGCTCGTCGCTGCCGCCAAGGGTCTGAGCTACGCCAAGGTCGACCTCAAGACGGCAGGCTCGCTCATCGCCATGGCCCAAGCGGTCAAAATGGTGGCAGATCCGCTCAAGAAGCTCGGTAACATGAGCTGGGATCAGGTCGGCAAGGGCCTATCTGCCATGGGCGGCGCCCTGACGGAGATGGGCACGGTCACCGGTCTTCTCGGCCGATTCGGCAAGCACAACATTTCCGCTGCTGTCAGCATGGTCATTACGGCCAAATCCCTTGGTGATATCGCAGATGCATTCGGGTCGTTCTCCAGCTATGACTGGGGCGAGATCGGACGTGGTCTTACCGCCATGGGCGGCGCTTTGGGTGAAGTCGGGCTCGTTACCGGCGCCTTGGGCAAGCTTGCAGGATTCTCTGGAATTCTGGGCAGCGGTTCCATTTACATTACAGTGCAGTCCCTTGGTGATATTGCCAAAGTATTCGGTGAATTCACTCAATACGACTGGGGTGAAATCGGACGTGGTCTGACGGCCATGGGCGGTGCTTTGACCGAGGTTGGTGTCGTATCCGGCGCTTTGGGTAAACTCGCTGGTTTGTCCGGAATCATCGGATCTGGCTCCATAGTTCTTACTGCTCAGGGTCTTGGGGATATCGCATCGGCGTTCGGATCGTTCACTCAATATGACTGGGATGAGATCGGACGCGGCCTTGTTGCCATGGGCGGTGCTCTCGGCGAGATTGGTGTCGTATCTGGTGCATTGGGTAAACTCGCGGGTTTGTCTGGATTGATCGGAGCCGGTACGATCAATCTCACCGTGCAAGGTCTTGACGAGATTGCCCAAGCGTTCAATTCGTTCTCTCAGTATAGCTGGGACGAGATCGGACGCGGCCTTGTTGCTATGGGCGGTGCCATGGGTGAGGTCGCCGCTATATCCGGAGCGACAGGTGCCCTGACCGGAATCGCCGGTCTGATGGGTGCCGGTACGATTACACTCGCTTCACAGGGCCTGATCGATCTGGCGACCGCATTCGGTAAGTTCGCCGAATTCAATTGGGATGAGATCGGTAGGGGTCTGACGGCCATGGGCGCCGCGATGGGCGAGACCGCGCTTGGCGGCCTGCTCAACACCTTCTCCGGATTCGGTGCCAGTGCCATCGAGAAGATGGCCGCTCCGCTCGGAACGCTCGCTGATTCCATTAAGAAGTGGGAAGGCGTGGCCGTTCCGGACGATCTGGCCGATCAGCTCGGAAGGATCGCCGATGGCGTAGGCAAGTTCACGATGGCTGGATGGGGCAGCGATACCGTTGCCAACATCGCCCAGCCGATGAACGTCCTCGCTGATGCGGTGGCCAAGTGGTCGACGATCACGTTCCCGACCGATATCGCAACGCAGCTTGGCTCGTTGGCCAGTGGAGTCGAGGCGTTCACACTGGCCTTTGCTGGTGGATGGTCGCTCAATGCCGTGGTCGGTCCGCTTGGAACGCTCGCCGATTCCGTTAAGAAGTGGGACGGCGTTGAGGTTCCCGGTGGCATTCAAGGCAATCTCACCGCTCTTGCGAACGGCGTGAAGGCGTTCACGCTTGCATTCGCCGGCGGCTGGTCGATTGACGCCGTCATTGGCCCCTTGGGACAACTGCCAGGGGCCGTTAAGAAGTGGAACGGCGTGGAGGTTCCTGGCGGCATTCAAGGCGATCTCACCGCTCTCGCCAATGGTGTGAAAGCGTTCACGCTGGCCTTTGTTGGTGGATGGTCGATAAATGCCGTCATTGGCCCCTTGGGACAACTGGCAGGGGAAGTCAAGAAATGGAACGGCGTTGAGGTTCCTGGAGGAATTCAAGGCAATCTCACCGCTCTTGCCAATGGCGTGAAGGCGTTTACTGGTATCGGATCCGGAATCGCGGAATCCATGTCGAATGCCGCTTCCGGGATTCGATCCATTGCTACGGCGGCAACTAGTTTGTCGGCGGCAAACCTGTCTGATATATCGACCCAGATTTCGACGTTCGTAAGTTCTCTGAATACCAGCACATTACCGGCTGACGTTTCGGCGTTCGCAACTCAGTTGAGTTCTGCCATGACCACGTTGGGTAATACGGTGTCGACCAATGCCGCCACTATCAGATCGGCCTTCTCGTCGCTTCGCACCCAGATAACCACTGCAATTTCGGGACTCGGATCGATCGTCTCTTCGAATATGAGTTCCGCATCAAACGCGGTATCATCGGGCGCAAGCATGATCTCGAGTGGATCCGGCGCCATCGGAGCTGCGTTCAATCGAATGACATCGATCGCAAGAAGCCAGCTGACGGTATTTTCCAATACCGTTCGTTCGTCCCTCACTCAGGGGGCTTCTTCGGTTCAATCCTCTGCGCCTCAATTCCTTTCGTCTGGCAAGCAGGTAACTGAATCGTTGACTAATGGTTTGAAGACCGGTCTGAATCAGATTCCGACCATGTTCAATTCGACGATCAGTTCCGCGACTTCAAGCCTTCGATCATTTAGAAGTTCATTCTATTCTGCTGGAACCTATGTCGCTCAGGGATTCACATCGGGCATCAGTTCACAGGTAACTATCGCAGCCGAAGCTGCCGCACGACTCGCAAACGCAGCGTCCTCAGCAGCAAAGGAAGCGCTTGACATTCATTCGCCTTCGAAGGTGTTTGGTTGGATTGGTGAAATGACGGTCGATGGCTTCGTCAACACGGTTGATGGGATGACGAACGATGTCCGGAAGTCCGGATACGGAATGGCCGAGTCGGTTATAAACGGGTTCAACGAACTTGACACGTCAAACATCTCAGATCCGTCAATTCGTCCGGTAATGGATTTGTCCATGGTCAGACGTCAGGCATCCGAATTGTCTTCCGTGCTCAGCATGTCGACGAACCCGATCAAGGCCGATATCGATTTCGTTGGTCGTTTGGATCGTCAAAATGGTGGGAATTATCAGGCAAAGATGTTCGATCGTTTGATTTCCGCAACCGATAAGAACGCAAAGGAACTATCGGATCTTCGTAGCGATCTTTCTCGGTACAACGATTCGATTGCTGGCCAGGAAACGGCCGTGTATGTCGACGGCAAGAGACTAGCCAGTAGCATCGCCAAACCGATGAACCAGCAGCTTGGCATTCGATCAAGGAGAGGAAGTCTGTCTCGAATATGAGTTATCCGGATTATCCCAATAATCGGCTCATCGTTGACGGAGTCGATCTTACGATCCGGTTCCAGATGGCCCTGCTTGATGGATATACACTATCCCCGCCGGAACCAAAGACCTATACGGTCGATATTCCCGGCGGGGACGGCGTTATCGACTTAACCAGTGCCCTGACCGGAGACGTTGCTTATAAGAATCGTAAACAAACGTTTCCATTCATGGTGGTCAATCCTGATTCATTCGAACGGGTGAAGACCGATGTCAGCAACTTCCTTCACGGAAAGGAATTCGACTATCAGATCACCATGGATCCCGGGTATACGTATCATGGCAGGTTCTCGGTCACCGAGTACTCTCATACCCTGTATGCCTACCCGGGCCTTGTCGGCATCTTCACCATCGAAGTGGACGCCGACCCCTACAAGTCCAAGGGTCTCCAGACCTACAAGCTCAACGCCACCGGTGGAAAGATGTTTCGTCTCGAATCCGGAAGGAAGCCCGTGCATCCGATTATCGAGTGCACGCAACCTTGTCGTGTTCGTTGGAAGAATGTCGTCACCGTCGTCCCGGTCGGAACTTATCGACTCAATGACGTGCTGTTCACTCAGGGTTTCAATGAGATCTACATCAACAGCCGTGAGCTGTTCAATACGAGCTGGGCCGATCTCGGCTCCAACGGCACCTATGCCATGACCTGGGACTCGGCCTCCTCGTACCGATGGGATGACATCCAACGAATGGATGGCAACATCATCGACGTTCCGAGGCAATGGTCCGAGATCTCCGATCGGCGGTGGGAGGCGCTCGCCGAGAAGACGTGGGCTGACCTTGATTTTCGAACCGAGGAGGCACCGGACACCTCTGTATATTTGTCCTACGATTGGAAGGATCTGTAATGGCTACCGCTAACCTGGGTCTCGAATCCGTCGATCCGTCGGATTACGTCTCCCCAATTCCATTCAACACTAATTTCGAGAAGCTCGACGCCCTCGGACTGGACTACGTCACCGAATCCGGAAAGTCCGGTGAATGGTGGTATCGCAAGTGGAAATCAGGTCGCATGGAGTGCGGCGTCGACGACAAGAACTTCGGCGACGTGGCTCATACCACACCATGGAAGGATATGTATATCAGCGCCCAGCTGAATTTCGGCGCATACCCGTTTGCATTCGCTTCCCGTCCATTCACCACGATCACGTTCCAGAGCAGCACCGGCGGCGAGCACAACAGCTATATTTCCTACGTCTCGTCGACTTCGACGACCACCTCGCCGAAGTTCGTGCTCGTCGATCCGAACTCCAAAACGGCGAATTCAGCCCATTTTGGCATCTACGTATGCGGAAGGTATAAGTAATCATGTATCGTATCACGTATAACGGTTTGACCATATTCGATCCCTACGGCAACGCCAATGAGGTGGTCTCCGACGCGAGTATGAGTGTCGAGGTCAATGCGTCGGCTTATCTGGACTTCACCATGGCCATGACGCACCCGTTGTACGATACGATACGTGAACGGGCGGGCGTGGTCACCCTGACCTGGGACTCCACGGTGCTTTTCGAGGGAATCATCGAGTCCATCGAGATGGATATCCAGGGCAACAAGTCCATCAGCTGCGTGTCGGCGATGGACTACCTCAATGACACCCACGTCCGCCCGTACTCAACGGTTGCCGGGGAGGAGAATCTCACGGCCCCGAGCTCCGTGGACGGATATTTCCAGTGGCTGATCGATCAGCACAACGATCACGTCCTGGACGCCTCCAAGATGTTCGATGTCGGAGTCAATCAGGGAGCCAATCTCCAGCAGAACAACTTCATCTATCGGTCCTCCGAGTCCGAACCAACCACGGCCTCCGAGATAACCGATCAGATCCTTGACAGCCTCGGCGGATATCTGACCATGCGATACGAGGACGGCCGCAAGGTCCTCGATCTGTACGCCGATTCGCACACCATGAACACGCAGATTGTCGACTTCGGCGTCAACATCACCGATTTCACCAAGACCACCGATACGACCGACCAGTACACGGCAATCCTCCTGCATGGCGGCTCACCGACGTTCGAGGGAGGGGATCTCGAAGGTGGCGACTGGTTACATTGGGTGACCCATCCAAACACGCCGCTCGTCGGGGATAAGACCCACGGTGGAAGTGTGGCGTCATATTTCGTCTCGGGAACCGGAGAATACATTAATGACAGCTTCTTCTATTCGCGTCCGGGACGTCGCTACAAGGCCACGGTCTATGTGAAGAACGAACGCGGGTCGAACGTCACAATCCGGGGAAGTTACCAGTACGAACAGGCCGGCAGCTGGATGACGGTGAACGTCAACTCATCTATGGCCGTGGAGAACAAGGGTGACCAGTGGACCGAGTTCTCCTTCGACTTCCAGCCGAATCTGTCGGAGTACACGAAGATCCGTCCGAGGTGGTACTTCGACAATGTCGGCAACGATGGAAACCGCCGCGTTTATCTGGATGACTTCTCGTTCTCCCAGATCGAGGGCGACACCGAGGTCTCCGAGGATCCGATCGGACTGAAACAGGTTCCGGACGGTGTCAGTTCATTCGACGCCGACATCTTCAAGTCCGGTGATGTGCTCTACTCCACCTCCGCCGTGGAACGCTACGGCTACAAGGAGGAGGTCTTCGAGGACACCACCATCACGAACATCGACGATCTCGTGCAGGCCGGCATCAAGGAGCTCAACAAATCCAAGGACCCGCAGATCACACTGGACATCAAGGCCGTGGATCTCGCGCTGTTCATGGAAGGATACACTCATCTTAATGTGGGCGACACCGTTCGTGTCCGTTCGGCCATCCACGACACCGACGAGTTCCTCATGGTCAATTCGATCAACCTCGATCTCCAGGATCCTGGACAGAGCGAGTACGTCATCGGCAAGGCCTATGACAGCCTCACCGGACAGCAGTCTGGGTTCCTGAGGAGCCTGAATTCTGGGATCAACTCCTCGCTTGACGCGGTGGCGTCGCTCGACCAGACGACCAAGGACCAGGCGATTCAGATCGGAAAGGTCGAGAACGTCGCCAATGATGCCTCCGACAAGGCCGATAACGCTAATACCACAGCAAACAAAGCTCAAACGACAGCTAATAATGCATCGTCAACAGCTAATAATGCTCATAATACAGCCAATAATGCATCATTGAAAGCTGATGAAGCTAAGGAAACAGCCAATAATGCATCATTGAAAGCTGATGAAGCCCAGAATGCAGCAGATAAGGCATCATTGAAAGCTGCTGAAGCTAAAACCACTGCGGATGGAAAAAACAAGGTGTTCACTCAAAGCGAGGAGCCTGAACATACCGAATTGACAAATGGCGACCTGTGGCAGAAACTCGATTCCAGTGGACACATTTCATCTGTCAATGTGTGGAATGGCACGAAATTCACTGCCTACAGTCTTGTAGCCGACAGTCTGCTCGTCCCAGGTAGCGTCAACGGGTCCGTGCTTATCAAGGACGGCACGGTCGAGGCGAAGAACATCAAAATCGGCAATGGCGAGATTCTAACCGAACTTCTGAAAGCTCGGAAAATCGTCACCGACGACGTGGAGGCGGGCCAGTTCAAGGGCTATGTGTTCACCGGCGCGATATTCCAAAGCTCAGAGGCGGAGAATACGGGCATGAAGCTCAATTCGACAGCATTGCAAATGTGGGATTCCAACCACAACCGGACAGTCTATCTGGACGGCGAAGGCGTGTCGAATGTGCTGACCGGCACGTTCCAGACCGGACTGTCAGGCAATAGGGTGATGATAAGCCCCTCATTCAAACAGTCCGAGATCGCTGGCTCGGATAAGTTTGAGGGCGCTGGCATCCAGTTCTACCACGGGACAGATGCATACACGCACCCGTACATCGCGGTCGAGTCCACCACGCAGCAGGAGGGCGAAGTGTCCGCGCTCACATTCAACGGCGGGCATCGCGTGCAGAACGACCCCGGCGCGTTCGGCCGCATCGGGGAGAGAAAGGACGACGCCGGCAAGAAATTCAGTGTCGTCTATTTTTATGCCCAAAATAACTACGACGAGTCCGTTTCCGACAATCAGGCGGGGGCCAGACTCATCCTGGAGGGGCACCCGGAAGGCGGCAACACGTTCGCGGCGCTCGAGGCGTACGACGCCAACGGCAAGGTGGGCGTGCAGGCCGACATCACCCGGGGCTTCTTGTACATGGGTGGCTTCATCAGAGGATTCACGGGCAGGGCGACATTCCTCGCGTCCTTCTGGAAGGCGTGGTGGGGAGGGTCCGGCACCGGCAATTACAGCTCCGTCAAACTGACGTACACCCCGGCGAAATACGGCTACTACCGGTGGATAGTGAACCCGGCGGTGCCAGTCTCTTTCGCGACCGCGCATACGGGCAACGACACCGCATCGAGCACGAACGTCTACGGGTACGGGGAACGCGGCCAGGATGTATACGTGACCGCCCTGGCATGTCTATATAAATAAGGAGGGCACCGTAATGGATTTTATGGTGGAGGAC
>ERZ772821.620-NODE-620-length-26248-cov-10.864239_pt1 | contig 26248 bp, 16 predicted proteins | sample MGYA00580859_ERZ772821 | MGnify/ENA primary metagenome ERZ772821 (study PRJEB29015, sample SAMEA2737674) | human gut metagenome | biome: human gut; feature: human-associated habitat; material: faeces | place: China | collected 2012 ...
GTGCCCGACTGCGACATGTAGCCGGCACCCAGTGGGGCAACAAGAAGTACATGAACATGAAGCACTTGGAGGCGGCTCTGGAAGACGTCTCTATTGCTGGCTGACCTCATTCAGCCGGAGTCTGCAAACCGATTTTGCGCATAACTCTTGACAGTACCCGGAAGGATGGGACAGGCCCAAAGAAGGCCTTGCCGAAAATAGCTGTAAAAGGAGATCGTCAACATGCAAGCGCTCAAGAAACACATTTATGATGAAAAGAATGGACTCGATTATATACTGATTGGCGACTATTACTTCCCTGTCCTGCGGCTGCCGGAGGAAACGCGTCCGATAGGAAGATGGGGCAGGATGCATAGAGAGTATCTGGAGCAGTATTACACGGCCCGATACAGCTACTTGCTCTTGTCCGGCAAGCTCTGGACGTATTTGGCGGATCTCAACGAGCAGGCACGGGAGCAGATGGAATGCATGATTACCCAGATGAAGGCAGCGGAGGGCGTAACCGAGGAGTTGAAGGCCCGCGACCCCATGGCGTGGGTAGGGGCGATGAACGGTATTCGCAGTCGGGCGGAAGGAATCATTCTGCGAGAGATGATCTATGAGGGCGAAGAAGCATAAGGTTTAGGAAGAATAAGGAAACAGATAAGGAATGGCCGAGCATCTGCCGATTGGAAGATCGGCGGATGTTCGACCTGACACTCGTTTCGATGAATCAACAACGTATATCGACTTATATGCATAATTTACTAATTTTTTTGACCTGCAAGCTTTTTTGTCCTATAGCGCAAACAAAGCACCGTAACATTATCATGTCCTCCTGCTTTCAGCGCATATTTGACCAGTAGATTAGTAGCTTGTTGCACGCATTCAGCTTTAGTAAAAATTTGTTGAAGTATATTATCGTCAAGCATATCCGTTAGACCATCGCTGCACAAGAGCAATATGTCGTTGTTTTGAAAATCTGACAATTCTACAATGCATGGATCTAGCTGAATATCGGTAGACGAAATGCCAAGATATTGACTAATGATATGTTTTTTGGGATGTTGAACTGCTTCTTCAGGTGTGATAAGCCCCATCTTGATCATTCGTTCAACTTCCGAATGGTCTGTTGTCAGCCGTGTCAATTTATCATTTCTAAATAGATAAATACGACTGTCTCCCACATGCGCCAGATACAATTTGGGCTTGCACCATAGGCAGCAGGCTATCGTGGTGCCGGATTTTCTTCTGTTATCCTGAGATTTTTGAAAAATATTATCAGAAGTTTTAATAAACCATTTTTTAAAAACATCTGTGTCCATTCCATGGCTGAGTGAGGAATATAATTCTACTAAGTTTTCAACCGCAATAAATGAAGCTTCTTCACCGGCTTCTTCGCCTCCCATGCCGTCGCATACAGCATAGATCTGCAATGGTTTCATACATTGTTGGGAGAGCGTTGCTCCGTTATCCATATCTTGCAAGGCCATAAAGCGACCATTCAAGAAAAAATTGTCTTCGTTGTTCTGCCTCACATTTCCCTTGCTGCTTTTTACAGCTGCTTCTATTATTATGCTGTTTTTTTTGTAATTCCAGATGAAAAAAAACACCACAATCAAAAGGAGGAGTATACCGGCAATTATGATTGTCATGACAAAGGGCAGGGGTTCCGAGGCGGATCTGCTACTCTCTGCATAGGCTGTTGAGCTGATGGAAAGAGCACTTTGTATTGTAAAAAAAGCCACTCTTTTCATATTAAACCATCCCCTTTATTTATTGACGTATATGCAAATCAATAACCGTTGTTCCAATTTCAATCTTGTCCCCATCCTTAACAGATGTTTTTTCACAAATCAGATCATTGTTCAGTTTTGTTCCACTACGGCTTCCCAAATCAGTCAGGAAAAGACCGGTTGGCTCCAATTGAAATTTAAGATGTTCTCGGGAAATATGCGGGTCTTCCAGACATATATTACAATTTTGATTGCGTCCTATAGTCAGCTCATGGGTGATCGTAGCTGCGCGGCTCATGGTTTTTCCCTGATAAGTAATCTGCAAGTCCAATACAATACAGTTGGTCGTCATGGGTAAAGTTGCGTTGGGGTCATCCGCAAAAAGGCCGATAGTTTCGTCTCCGGCAAAACGACTCCCTAAAGGGATAGAATGTTCAATTCCTTCATCACCAAAGGAAGAACGCAGCTGCTTTTCAAACCGTTCTTCTTCTGCTTGAATTTCCAGCTGTTTTCTTTTATGATTTTTTCGAACTGCAGTAGCCGCTATTATCAGCAAGAGAAGCAGCAGCAGAACGATTCCAATAAAAACATATAACAACGGAGGCTCCATCAGCCGCTCAAGCAGGGCATCAAAAGAATCATCCTCGACGGACGCAGGGAGCGCTGAAATAAATGGCGTGGGCGTTACGGATACAGCGTCCAATAGCTCAAGTGTTTCGAGGATTAGATGTTCGTTCGGCTGCAATTCAAATGTGTATTGGCAAACTTGTCCCTCCATACGCCACTGTTCAGAATCAGACATTTTTTTGTATTCGGGGATTTGAAATGAGAGCCGATAATCCCCGGGAACAAGTCCCGACACTTCATAAAAGCCACTATTATCTACCGTGATAGATTGTGAGGTGTTTGAAATTATATCCGTTAGAAGAAGCGATTCAACCAGATTTCCTAAGATCATTCCGCTTACTTTGCCATCCGGAGCAGGCGATGCCGTAGGTGCAAGAATCATTGAAAAGGAGTCCTCGACCCTACTTTGAACGGTTTCGCCATTTATACTGATTGCTACACTCCAGTCGGCAGCTGAGGCTTGCCAAACGGTTGCATCCGGTTGGACCGTTAAGATAACAGCTTGTTCAACATAATCGTTAATCAATTCTGCCGCTGCCTGTGGTTCCAAATCTTTTGATGTGGCGCGCAGAAGCCTTCCACGGGAAGCGCGGGAAATCATATCAAGTTCAGACAGTTCTCCATTTCTGACGCTTCCATCAGACGCTTTACCTGGAATAGCCACGGTATAAATCGGTATACCAGCAGCGTGCGCTTTTTCAGCAAGCGCTTCTGACGATATGGCACTATCATCGTTTCCGTAACCAAACACAACCATCATTTTCCGAGCAGGAAAGGAATCGTCCGTGGTATAAAATGCGTCAATCGCCTGATCCATCGCTTTGTAAAGCTGCGTCGTTCCACCACGGTCAGAGTTTTCATACTCTTCCATATTTTTGCTAACTTTTAGGAAGTCACTTTCGAACCCATACGTTAAATCGGAAACCGTCGTCTTACCTGCTACCAGGACTAACACACGATCATCGGAACGCATGTTCAACAGAAGAGCCTGGACCCATGAACACATTTTGTCCCAGGAGTTGCTGCGCAACGCATAGGAATTGGTGTCGAGCACAATAACATATGCCGTGTTTTCATCGGCGTTTGAAAACAACTCCACCTTGTCAGGAGTCATCTCGACACCTCTCGCATATACTTTATACATTTCAGGGGCAGCGGAAATAGAAACCGCGGCGTTTGACTGGATGTCGCTCATAAGAAGATAGAGCTTGACAACAGAATTGTTCTGCTGCATTTGAACAAAATCCAGCCGGTTTGCAGCTTCTGCACCTAGCGCAACTGAACAGCAGACGAAAAGAAGCAGGAGGAGGGCGTTCAATCGGCCTTTCATAACGGTTCCCCTTTCTTCACTATGAGCTCTACAATCAATAAGAAGTATATCAGATTTCAATTTTTTTGAAAATATAGAAATAGAAAGTTTAATTTATATAATTATACTAAATTATTGACATATAGATATGATATATAGTAATATAAAATGACAAATATAGAAATATTAGGGAGATTGGATGGATGAGAGACTTTCCGGAACGTCTGGTGGCCCTCCAGCCATTTTGGGGCTTGTGGCAGCTGGAGGAATTCATTGGGGAAGGAAGTTACGGGAAAGTCTATCGCATCAAGCGAGAAGAATTTGGTGAAACGTATTATGCAGCGCTGAAATGGATCTGTCTGCCACAAAATCAAAGTGAGATACAGTCGCTTCGGAACGAAGGTTATGACGACGCATCTATTGCGGATCACTATGCCTCTGTCATAAAAGCCTTTCAGAGCGAGATCGTGCTCATGAGCAAGCTGCGCGGGCATAGCCATATTGTCAGCTTCGAGGATCATCTTTTTGAGAAAAGGGAAAACGAGTTGGGATGGGATATTCTGATCCGCATGGAATTGCTGGAATCCCTACCCGGTTTCTTCAAAAAGGATCGCGCGGTTAGGGATGTCATTACGCTGGGCTGCGATATATGTGATGCGCTCACGCTTTGTGCAAAATATAAGATCGTGCATCGGGACATCAAACCCGACAACATTTTTGTCAACGAAAACGGGGATTTTAAGCTGGGTGATTTTGGCGTAGCGCGGCAGATGGAGCATACTCAGACAAATATGAGCCGTAAGGGGACGCCCTTTTTTATGGCGCCCGAAGTGTATACCGGAAGAGAGGCAGACGCGCGTGCGGACCAGTATTCGTTAGGGCTGGTGATGCACCGGTTACTCAACGCGCAGCAGATTCCATTCGCGCCGGCTTTCGACCGCATCCTGACACATCAGGAACGGGAGGAAGCTCTTTTGCAGCGCCTGCGTGGGGAGGCCCTGCCGCCACCGTTGCAGGGCAGTGAAAAGCTGAAGCAGATCATTTTGAAAGCCAGCAATTATCAGCCCAAAAAACGTTTTGCAGCACCGGAGGAGATGAAAGCGGCGCTTCAGCAGACGCTGAACGAGCGGGAGAATCAGGCTAGTCTGTTCAAGGCGGCATCAGGCCAGATATCCAGCAAGCGGAGTAGTTTGAGGCCGGAGGCGGCTTTCAAAAAGGGAAAGAAGTCCAAAAGAGACAAAAAGGACAAGACCGGATGGGTACTGGGGATACTGGTCGGATTGATCCTGTTGCTGACAGGGACCGGGATTTGGCTGCTGTTGCAAACGCCGGATGAAGATGTTCCTGCGTCCTTTGAAAATACGATTCCTGCAGTACAAACGCCGGTACCGTCCACTGCAAGGACGCCGATGCCGACAGCTACGCCTGTTCCCATAGATCCCGTAGAAACGCTCGCTGCTGCTTTAACTTCTACGCCCACATCGACCCCAACCTTTACGCCTACGACTGCTCCAACTGTAACTCTCACTGCTACGCCGACTTCCGCGCCCACCGTTACACCTACGCCCGCGCCAACTCCAGCGGAGGAATCGCTTGCTTCGGAGTATACGTATCATTTTGATGGCACGCGATATAGCACTGATCAAGTCTATAAACTCGTGTGGGAGATCACAGTAAACCCATACGAGATCGCAGAGGAAATACCCGCGATCTATCAGCTGATTAGGGGTGAGGATGCAGCTTGGTTGTCCCCGGATTATAGCTATAACTGGCAGTTAAGCGCAGAGGCTGCCGAAGTTTTTGGATCACCTGTCCAGAAGGATTATTTAAATACTGTCCTGAAGGATCATGTATATATAGTTGTCACGCCTGAAAAGAAGATGGCTGCACTTGAGCTGACTGGGAAGCAGGTACTCACGCTGACTATTTCAAGAAAGAGCGACGATACGGTCATGACGAAAGTCAACTGCGTGCTGGATTCCTTTGTCTATGAAACAAGGGTAATCGCTTTTACGCCCGGCAAGCCCGTTACCATTACTTTGCCGCAGGATGAAATTGCTTCTACCTACGACGACGCAAAGGTGATATATGAGTGGTGGAGACTTCCTGTCGATTCCTTTCCCATTCACATGGGAGAGGGTGCCGGCCGTACAAGCTATACGTTCACGCCTGAAGCCGACTGGGATGGGAACACGGTGTATGTTAACATTTTTAGGGAGGGTATGAGGGGTGATGCATATAGTAGTACAGTCTGCATTTTGAAAAGCGACGGCACGTCTTCTGCCCAGCCAGCCCCCACATCACAGCCCGAAGCGTCCGATGTGCCCGTTTCCAGCGAGGGCAACTTCGAATACCGGATCGATGAAGCCGGAAACGCCGTGATTACTAAATATACTGGTTCAGATACCATATGCCGTGTTCCTGAGACATTGGACGGACGAACGGTTGTTTCCATTGAAGGAAAGCTCAATGAAAGTGCATTTATGGAATGTGTCAATCTGCAATATGTCCTGCTCCCTGATACCATACAGTCGGTTGGCCAGTTTGCCTTTTTCAAATGTGATTCACTTACCGGCGTATCCCTTCCGGAATCGCTGACTTCGATAGGGTATGGTGCTTTTAAAGATTGTACATCCCTGGAAGATATTGTTTTTCCAGATACTATAACATTTATTGGCAGATCTGCATTCGGTAACTGTTCGTCACTGGAACATTTGACTCTCTCCGAAAGCCTGGAAACGCTCTCGGCCTCAGCATTTGCTGGGTGCCGCGCTTTAACCAGCGTAATTCTTCCGGATTCACTAACGTATATTGATCATTGCGTTTTTGATGGATGTTCTTCCATTACCAATATCAGCCTGCCCACAAATTTAAAAAAGATCGGATGGGCGGCTTTTCGAAACTGTTCTAGCCTGAGTAGTTTAGTATTGCCTGATGGTTTAATAGAAATAGAATTTGAAGCATTTGATGGATGCCGAAAACTGAATTACTTATATATTCCTGCATCATCAATAGAAGAAATTGGAGTGAATGAAGGGATTTCGTTCGCTTTTGATGAAAGCATTACCCTTGTCTGCCCTGAAAACTCCTATGCAGAGAAATATGCCAGGGAAAACGGTCTGTCGTATATAAATGGTGATTATGATACTTGGAAGGCACTCGTGGAAAAAGCAGAGAATCCCTCGTCCTCTCCCATACCTACAGCAACGCCGACCGCCGCACATACGCCCATGCCAACTCCAGTGGAGGAATCGCTTGCTTCAGAGTATATGTATCATTTTAATGGCACGAGGTATAGTCCTGAAACCGCAATGGCATGGTCGATTTCTGCATTTACAGGGCTCATTGCCCAGGAAATACCTGCTATCGATCAGCTGATTATGGAAGATAGCGCAGCTGGGTTTCTGAGTCCGGATTATAACTATGATTGGCAGTTGAGTGCAGAGACTGCCGCTGTTTCAGATTCGTTTTTTGAGATTGAAAAGGAAGACAGATGGTGTCAGATGTTTTTCTGGCAGGAAGATGCGGATACTGCTCTTGGGCTGATTGGAAAGACAGTATTTACGTTGACCATCTCAAAAAAGAGCGACAACACTGTCTTAACGAAAGTCAATTGTATATTGGATTCCCTACTTTATAGCATCGAGTGGGAAAACTATGGGTTTATAGAACGGGAAATCGTCTTTACTCCAGACCAGTCGCTTACTATCACGCTGCCACAGGATAAAATTGCCTATACCCACGACGGCACAACGGTGATATATGATTGGCTTCAAAGCACTGATAAGGTCTCTTATTACGAGCTTGTATCGGGAGCAGATTGCACAAGTGTCACATTTACGCCAAAAGCCAGTTGGGACGGAACTTACATAGAGCCCAACGTTCGAAAAGAAAATGAATTTGGAAGTTCGATTCCACTTGGTATAACCTACATTCTCAAGAGCGATGGTACGCAACCCGCGTCTGGTGTGCCGGCGGTGGAGGAATCGATTGCTTCGGAGTATACATATCATATCGAAGGTGATCGGTATGGTCGAGTAAAAGGAGTAATGAGCAACGAATTTTCCATTTCTTTGATGCCGGATGTGATTGCATGTGAAATACCAGATCTCTACCCGCTGATTGTTGGTGATTACGGTGAACTGTCACCGGATTATCTTTATGAGTGGGAACTGGCCAAAGGAATTGACGCCATAATGGATTGTTGGAGGCAGGATGGGAATGTTTATTTAACATCCTGGCTAGCCGAGGAAGAACCGTTGGCCCTGGAATTGATCGGAAAAACCATCGCCACGTTGACCATCTCAAAAAAGAGCGATAATGCCGTCCTGACAAGAGTTAATTGCGTGCTTGATTCCTTTATCTATGCAATCGAATGGGAGAATCATGATTCAGTTGAACAAGAAATTATCTTTACGCCGGGCCAACCTGTTACGATCAGTTTACCGGAAGATAGGATCGCTTCCACATATGATGACGCAGCGCTGATGTATATGTGGGACCGAAGCCTTGGTGATTCTTATTACACGATAACTTCCGGCGCTGGCCTTACAAGTATTACTTTCACACCTGAGGCGGACTGGGATGGAACCTGGATACTCCCTTATGTATACAGAGAAGAGGCACCCCATGATGCGCCCAATCTGAATATGATTGAAATATCCTACATTCTAAAGAGCGCTGGCACGTCTCCTGCTCAACCAACTCCCACAACACAGCCCGAAGAGTCCGGTATGCCCGTTTCCATAGAGAACAACTTCGAATACCGGATTGATGAAGCCGGAAACGCCGTGATTACAAAATATACGGGTTCAGAAACCATATGCCATGTTCCTGCAACATTGGACGGGCGAACAGTCGTTTCCATCGAAGGGAACCGCAGCAAAAGTGCTTTTGAGGATTGCACCAATCTGCAATATGTCCTGCTCCCTGATACCATACAGTCGATTGGCCAGTTTGCCTTTTTCAAATGTGAGTCACTTATCAGCGTGTCCCTTCCGGAATCGCTGACTTCGATAGAGCATAGTGCTTTTAAAGATTGTACATCCCTGGAAGATATTGTTTTTCCGGATGCTATAACTTATATTGGCGGATCTGCGTTCCATGGATGCTTGTCACTGCAAGATATAACTCTTCCTAGAAATTTGGAAAAAATGCAAGCTATGGCGTTTGCATACTGTACGGCGCTGACTAGTGTATTCTGTTCAGATTCGCTTGCCTATATTGATGCTGGTACCTTTAAGGGGTGTACTTCTTTGAAAAAAGTTACGCTCCCCGGCAGTTTAGATAGAATTGGTCTGGCGGCTTTCCAAGACTGTAAGGAATTAAGCAGCATAGCATTGTCAGAACACATTAAGGTAATTGAGCACGCAGCTTTTGAAGGGTGTGAGAAGCTGGATTATATATACATTCCAGCCTCTGTAGAAAAAATCGGGGTTGGTGGAGATGGAACTCTGGCCTTTGATGAGGCCACTACGCTTATAGGCCCTGAAAACTCCTGCGCAGAGAAATATGCCAAACAATATAATCTGCAATATAATGTGCCAGATTCTCAGGAAGACAACTTTCAAGTCCGTATTAATGCTGATGGCAATGCAGTGATTACAAAGTATCTGGGCTCAGAAGCTGTATGCAATGTTCCCGAGATAATGGCAGGCCGGAAAGTGGTTGCGATTGGAGCAAATGCGTTTGGTAATTGTACAGATTTGCGATATGTTCTATTGCCTGATACCATAAAAATGATAGAAAACTATTCCTTTTCCGATTGCGCTTCGCTTATCGCCGTTTCCCTTCCAAAGTCGCTGATTTCCATAGGAAATTGCTCTTTTGTGAACTGTGCGGCTCTGACCAATCTGTCATTTCCGGATACCCTTACGGAGATTGGCAGTTTGGCGTTTGGTGGTTGTTCATCACTGCAACACGTGATTCTCCCGAAAGGTATAAAAGAGATTGCTGAATCGACATTTGCAGACTGTGCAAATCTTGTGAGTGTTACTTGTCAAGATTCTCTGACCATTATCGGCTACAAAGCTTTCGATGGCTGCACCTCCCTGAAAAATCTTATGCTTTCAAAGAATTTGGAAAAGATTGGATGGGCAGCATTCCGAGGCTGTCGTCAATTGAACAGCCTGGCGTTGCCAGATCGTTTAAGCACCATAGAATATGCCGCTTTTGATGGATGCTCAAACTTGAAATATTTATATGTTCCCGATTCAGTAGAGAAAATCGGAGTAGGTGCTGACGGGACACTGGCTTTTGAAAGTAAGACTACGCTTATCTGCCCTGAAGGCTCCTATGCAGAAACTTATGCGCAAATGTACTTTCTAAGGTATGCAACGGGTGGATACAGTATATGGAATGGCATCGTGGAGATGGCTCAAAACATGGATATTTCCATAGGTACGACAGAGGCGCCTCTGGAGTATTATACTGTTCTCACTTCAAAAAGGACCTATCTTTATCCCAGAATGGATGAGGAATCTGAAGCCATGCTGCGTATTCCGGGACAAATGCTCATTTCCGCTGTTCCGGCTGGAGATGGATGGCTTAAGACGGAATACGCAGGGATACCCGGCTATGTGACGACCAACAATTTGAAAGCGTATGACCTTGACAAGGAATATACATGGAAAGAGTTTCAGACCATGGTAAACAACGCTCTTAAGGCATGCGAAAACGGTGAGGTGCTGGTGCCAGGGCCAAAGCAGGTGGCGGCTTATAAGAATGGCGACAAGGCGATTACCATGCCGGACGGCGTTAAGCTGATCATTGAAGGTGGTTCTTTCGAAAGCATGCTGGTCACCAATGGGAAAATTGAATTGAGGAACGTAACAGTGAATTGCGCTATAGACGAGCGCTGCGCTATCACCGTGAGCATTCCCTCCAAGGAACGTTCGCTGGAACTACTAATTGATGAGAATTCAACGATTGCAGCAACAGGACAGTATGCCTCTGCCATCGGAACGGATTATAACAACACCCCTTCCGTTAAAAACGCCATACTGAATTATCGCATTGTTAATAATGGCCGCATTGAGTCTGACGGCGGATCAGGAATAGGAATTAATAATTGGAGTTGGGGTGACAACGGAGAGGCGCAAGTCTATATTGAGAATAATGGCATGATTCTTTCCAGTTGGTGGTACGGCATAGATTGTGGTTTGTGTGATCAGCAAGAATTAGAGATAATCAATCGTGGCAGTATTGAATCCACAGGTCATTCTGGCATTGATATTGAATCAGGAAGTTTCCATATCACAAATGAGTCCGGTGCAGTTATCAAAGGAGGGTTTTCCTCTGGCGCCATAAATGCTGGAAATTCGTATTCCGATACCACTGTTAGCGGAAGTATCTCGAATGCAGGCGAGCTACAAAATCTGGTTGTGGACACTTCAGTTGACTTTCTCCCTATGATTGTCTATGAGGGAAATGATTTGGCGGTTTTTGTCTGGCTCACCCAGATTGTCCGCGATATGGATGAAATACTTACAATGGATGAGACAAAAGAAATAGCAAAAGAATTGCTGAAAAACATTAAAAACAAAAGTGGCTACGCGTTCGAAAAAGCCGTTATACGCTTATGGACGGGGGAAAAAGAATTTGAGACTGAGCTCGAACAAACGGTTTACTTGGAAAGTAGCGAAATGTAAAAAACTTGCGCAGGAGCCTCATGCTCCTGCGCAGCGTTGAAATGCATAAAACGATTTGTTTTGGGCTTCGCCGTAACAGCTTGCTGCGGTTTGCAGGGCATCGCACAGACTTGACAATGCCGCAATCATGTCCGTCAGCTTTTCCGTTTCTTCTGTCACGATGCTAGCCAAGCCGGTGTAGTCATCGGACTGCCATCTTCCTTTCAAAGACTGCACCTGAGCTTGTTCCATCCGGAAAGCCTGTTTGATTTTATCGAGTGAGTCAGCAGACGTTTCTCCCGCTTTTGCCAGCGCGGAGCAATTCACGCAGATCTTGTTGTCGCTTGCTACGCCAAATATCTGCGACACCCTGCTGAAGGCAGTTTCCCAGTATTCATGAACGGCGTTGCATACCGCCTGCATTGTATACAGCTCATTGTTCGGATGAAGATCGGCAGGCACAAAGTTCATGCGGGAACACATTCCTCCAATCGAATCAAACGGAGGAACAAAAGGATTCTCTGGATCCGCGGAAGTATAGGTGCGCTCCCAATATGTAAGAATCGAATCCAGCAGGCCGCCCAGGCTCCCATACATCTCCTCAAGAATCTTGTTGGCGCTGTAAAGTGCATAAGCGGCGCCTTCCAGGCCGGTTAAATCAACCGTCGCCTGCGGAAGCGCCTTGGCAAGGGCGCCTTGCGTTTTTGCATAGACTATGCCTTGAGGTGATTTCACATTTGCCAGTTGCTTTTTATATTCAGTGATCAGACAATCTATTTTCTGTATTGCATTAACTGCGTCCTCATTGTTTTGTGAAAGCATGCTGACAAAAGCGGTTTCTCTATTGAGAATTCCCTCTTTTGCCAAAGTCAGGCCGCGGATTCTAATCGAAAGCAATAATTCATAAACCTTTAAAAGCGCCTGCTGATTTTCTTCGCTGGGGTTATTTCGAAAGCTGGTCACACAATCATGAAGCTGCTTTTTGAAAATGCCCTCGTATTCTGTGAGATTCTCTATGTCTCTTAGAATATCAAGGTGACCATCCATATTCATTATTACAATATTGGATACACAGGTGGTAACGCCTGAAGCCGTTGTGATGATATCAACTCCCGGTATCCGTCCAAGTATGGAAAATGCAATTACTTTTCCGATCTCGTCAGTCATGTCTTTTTGTAATATCTCTTCCAAAGCAGAGCTATCATTAATCATACTGTCGCAGGCATCAGCCAAGTTCATTAGAATCTTAGCATAACGTTCGTCTGTCGCATAGGTGCCGGCATCGCGAAGTGAGTCCGAAAAATCTTTCAAGATGATTGTTATCGCTGCAAGGCGCACCTGCTGTTCGTTTTGTTTGGAAACCTCTGATAGCATTTTGTAACCATCGGATGCAAAGCTTAGCACATTAAATTCGTCTAACAGATCGTTCTTGCTTTTACTGGCTTGCTCTTTGGTTCCGGTAAAGACATCCACAAGCTCTGCAATTTCGCCCTCTTTTACCTCAAAGCCCTTTTCTCCCAATGTGACTTTTGTGCTTACACCAAGATCAACGTATTTTTTAAAGTCGTACATACCTTTTCCGGAAAGGGAAAGGTCGACTTGGTCTGCAAATACATTTAAAAAAGTGCTTAGAATAGAAGCCTCATCTTCTGTATATTCAAAATCGAGAGAGCCTGTCCTGTAAAGTGTTTCACCAACCTTTTGAAGAGGTGTATTATAGAGTTGAGCATATGTATGATAGGGTAATTCTGCCTCAATTGATTCTTTGAATGTGGGCGAATCAATCAGCCATTGAGTATCATAAAGACCCGGAGTAACTAAATCGTGGTAAAGCTTTTCATAAGCACTATCCATGAAACCACCGCCTCAAAAGGAAGTTGGCATATTGTCCAAAGTGCGTTTGACATTTCGATAATAATGAATGATTCGGTCCAGGGTATCTACGGCTTTCTCCTGGCCCAGGCCCTGCTGCTGAACAATGTCCGACCTGGCCTGTTCCAATCGCTGTATGACGGTGTTCATCTTGGCGGCAAGGGCATGTTGCTTTGCAACAGCGTCCGGACCAATATAGTATCCCATGGGCACTGCTCCTTTTTACCTTCCGTTTATCTCAAATTTCTTGCGCACACTCAACTGATTCTGCGTGTTTGCATTTTCAGCAAGCTTATAGTTTTGAGCGCATGACAGGAGCTTTTTACACGTTTCACTCATTTGCTGCTCTGATGCAGGCGCTACTTTCTCAATGGCAGGACGTATAACGCCCAATACCTGTTCAGCCGCGTTACAACTCCAAGCGCTCTCTGCCTTACGGATCGCATCTTCTGCTGTATCCCACAGTTTGGAAACGTTGCCTAAGATTTCTTCGATGCTGTCAGTTGCTGATAGAATCGCGACAACTGATACCCTGATATTTGTCATAAAAGCCCCTGCCTTGCGATTGGTTTTATCGGGGAGCCTGCCATCCGTAAAGAATGGCAGACTCCCGGTGGCCTAAATTTGAAACATGCTTTTTACGCCGCTTTGGTTGTCCACATTTGCCGCCTCAGCCTTTTTATAATTTTGGGCAGCATTGTCCAGAAAAGCTGCAAAGCTTTCCACCACTTTTTTGAAATCCACAAACATGGTGTCCATGCTGGCGGCAATTGCGGTCAGCTGATTTGCAGCCTCGCCCTTCCAGGAACCCTGCAGGCTTCTTACGCTTTCCTGAATGCTGACAAGGTTGGACTGCATAACGTTGTTGCTTTCACGAATATCGTTGGCAACCGAGCAAAGGACTTCCGCAGAAACACCAATCTGTGCCATAAGACTTCGATCCTTTCTTAAGAACTTAAAGGCCCGTCATGTTTGCTTTCAATGCGTTCTCATAATTTGTTGCATCCATAATGATGGAATCTGCGCATGAGATCAGGCTTTGATTTAGGCGGATAAACGAATCCCGGTATGTTTCGATCTTGGCGATATACTTATCGCCATCTTCGCTGGTCCAAGAGTTGCGAAGGCTTTGAATTTGCCTCTCCATTGCTTCATAAGCGGCAAGATAGTTTTTTGCGCTTCCCTTGATTCCTTCTGCAGTCGCGCGCATCGTTGCGGTGTTGGCTGTGATACTTGAAGCTGCCAATGTAATCCTCCTCCTGTTTTTTATATGACCAACAGCGTATCACCGCTGTTAAGCCCTGTTTTTTCTATAGGAAGTTCGGCGGACAGGGGCATCCCTTTTTGAGGATCCCATAGGATTGTACTTTCACAGGGACGAAACATACCGTTACTCAACTCATAAAATACCTGACTGAGGGCCTGCTGTAAATGGAACACACTGATGGAGCGAGGCACATACATATCATAACCCATATTTGCAATGGGTACCTCAATATGCAAAAGTACTTTATCCCATATCATTCAAATTTTCCTCCCAGTATTCGTTTATAGCGTGCTTATAGGCTTATATGCACTGGCTGTTCCGGCGGTGATTACATAGCTAAAATCATTGCCCAATCCATGTCGAATTCGTTTGCTTATATCAAATGCATATTGGGAGTCAAAGCCGGTGCCAAACCACAGTCCGTCCCGCATAGAAACGTGTTTTGCATGCCATTCCTTGATCGAAAGCGACGTAGCTTTGCGTACATTCTGAATCAAAACGACCGTCAGATACAAAGCACTTTCTCCAAACAAGAGCAAGGTATCCAGCTTGTCGATGGACTCGCTGTCCAGCTGCTCCAACAGATCAGTCATTCCGCACAGCAGAAATACGCAAGGCGGGTATGTCGGCTTCTCCGTGCCTGCGCGCTGCGCCAGCGTGGATTCTTTATAGCGCTGATGAACAATTTCAAGCATTGTGTCAATCAACGTCTTGGCAGAAGAAAGATCGCATGCATAATGCATCCCGTCTGTTTTTTTCAAAAAGCTCAGCATATCTATGGCATAAACCGTATATGCGCCGCTGAGGGAAAACAGTTCTCCAAAGATGGAAACATAGGGCTGGACAGCAGGGTCACTGAAAAGACATACATGGATGAAACGCTGCGTAAAATCGAAGGTCACAGGCATCACAGTATCCCTGTCCATACCAAGCGGAATCGCCCCGAGAGATATTGATTGTGTGTCTTCGCACAACATATTCAGGGAAATTAAAGCGGGAAGCGTTCGGATCCTTGCCGCTTCTACATGTGCAAATGACTTTTTCATTTCCTGTGCCATCTGACGCACAAGATCTACGGGATTTACCCCGCTCTTTTCAAACAAATCAGCAATCTGAAATTCCAGTACCTGCCCTTCATGCAGACAAACACCACTGCCACAGCGCGACAACGGATAAACACCGTTGGTCTTGGCAAGAAGCATAGTATAATCTGTCGTGTCGTTCATTTGGAGGCAGAAGACCTGTTTGAAGTTTTGCGTCAGACGGTGACGCACGGAAGAATAAGAGGTTGCAGTAATTAAGAAGAAGATTCCATACCGAATCCCTTCACGTGAAAGTTTAAAAATAACATCCTCATATTCACTAAACTCTTCGACAAAAGCAGGATAATTATGCACAATCACCAGAATGGATGTCAAATGTTTACCTGTCTGCTCATGGTATACAGTTTGGCTACCGCTATAAGCTGATAAGCGTTGACGCCGTAAGGCAATCTCCTCTGTTAACATTTTAAACAGGTTATGGATCTTTTCATCTTCGCCCAGCACAAGCACATCACCAACGTGCGGCATCTGTGAAAACATGCGACTTGCTTCGGACGCAAAGTCAATAATGTACAGATTTACTTCTTCCGGGTGGTGATGCTTGCAAAGAGCCATGATAATTGCGTTTACAAACTGGGTTTTTCCGCTTCCAGGCATGCCGTAGAGAAGAGCATTCCCATCAGATGAGAAAGGAACGCGAAGTAAGAATTGTTTTTGAGCAGATGGCTGATCGACGATACCGATAGCAGGATTTAGGAAATAGGATTCTTCGCTTGTATCATATGCATCTTCCATGTCTCTAAATGTGAGACTTGCAGGCAACACGGGCAACCATAATGGCCTGGGAAGCAAACGCGCTGCATTTGCTTCATGGAAAATATATTTTATTACGTTATCGACTTGTGTTCCTTTTTTGTGTGTATCATGACCAACATCATTAACATCTTTTATTTTTACACGATAAACAGATTGTCCTAGTGGGTTAAGGATCTCCAGATCACGATCTACATTTTCGGTATATTGCTCATCTTGTGATAATTTGGCACCACTCCATGCACTTTGGCCCAGAACGAAAATTTCATCAAAACCAACCTGCATATAAAATCGTCCCGTATGCGTAAGTAGTGCTGCATCAGGTCGTTTGAGCATATCGATACTGTCGTTCCTGTCCTGTACCTTCAGACACACACGAAAACGTGTATTGCTCCAAATCTGGTCTGTTACAATTCCTGCCGGCTTCTGAGTCGCGAGGATCAGATGAATGCCCAGACTACGGCCAATGCGTGCGGCACTGACCAGGCAGTCTAGAAAATCAGGTTCCTGCTGTTTCAATTCCGCAAACTCGTCTGATATCAAAAGCAAATGCTGAAGAGGTTCATCGACAGAACCTTCTCGATACAGTTGCTGGTATTTATATATATCAAGATTATTGAGGCCTAACCGTTCGCTTGTTTCTTTAAAGATCAATTGTCGTCGGGAAAGCTCGCTCTCAATAGAAGTCATTGAGCGACGAATCCCTTGTTTACCGCCAAGGTTATCGATTGTACCTACGACGTGAGGCAATTTTTTTAAGGTGTCGGACATTCCCCCTCCCTTATAGTCGATCAGCAGGAAACCCACTTCTAATGGACTATAATGTAATGCAAGCGAAAGAAGGTATGTAATAATGAATTCACTTTTGCCAGAGCCCGTCATGCCAGCAATCAACCCATGCGGTCCATGGGCCGATTGGTGGATATCCAATATCAACGGTTCTCCATATTGATTTACACCGACAGGAACCGCCAGCGTATGCACGGGATCGCTTTGCCGCCAACGTCTCATGACGTTGAGCTGCACGGGCTGTGCACAATGAAACATATCCATAAACGTCAGCATTGCAGGAAAAGAAGCTGATTGCGCCCGCTCTTTGAATGCAACAAGCCGGTAGAGAAGTTTGGCATATTGCGGCAAAGCAGAATTATCCAGAGAGTCCGCATAAAAATCATTAATTTGCTCAATAGCATCCGTATTCCTGACGATTTTGCTGATATTGGAATTGATGGATATGATTGTTTTGCACTCTCTGGGCAGTTCTTGCAACGTTTCAGAAAATGCAGCAAGATAAAGATCAGGATACTCTTGCTTACTCACCATTTCTTGCATAAGTGCACTTCTTTTAAAAAGCTGTGGGCTTAGGATTAGAAGCATATAAGAGAGAGCGGCTCTTTCCCCTTTTTTGGTTGAAAGAGTGGTCTGAAGCACTGCAGCCAGTTGATTTACTTCATCACCTGTTGTTGCGACAAAACGTAAAGAATGATCCTGACTCCATGTATGCGGTAGCATATTTACATACTGCCATTTTAGCCTTTGAGATTTGTCGTAAAGGAAAACTAATTTGACTTCATCAGGACTGTGCGTGGCACACAAATTTAGCAAAAAAGCAGAAACATAATTCTGCAATATATCTTTATTGCCAATGAAGCCACAAACTGGGTCTTTTTTCATATCCAGAAGAATTGGTACATGTTTCAACACGCGTTCTTCGGCTTCCAATTTATACGCCAAAGCAAGCAACTTATCCTCTTCCACATGAAATTTATGCGGAGGAAACTGGATGGAAGCCTGCATAGGAAAGGAACCTTCGCCTATACGAATAGACAAAAAATCTTCATGGGTTATGGAGCGCTCCCATATTTTTCGACTGCGTTCCTGAAGCGCCGCCAACAGTGCCGACGGTTCGGGATAGGTGCTCCGCAGGATTTTTTCTTGAGACAGAATATGTGCCTGAATTCGCTTCCTGGCATGGTTGATATAGGCACCATATGCTTTCTGTGTGTGCAATGCTTTTGTTGCATCGGATTTTTTATTGAAATTTCGCATTAGAACGGGAAACATAACACTCGTTGCGAGCATGCTGAAGGACATAATAATGGATGGCAACCAGTTGCTGGAAGCCTGTGTGTGCTGCGTGCTTCCAATCAGAGTAACAGCAATCAGACAAAGCGAAGCAAAGCCCATGGCAAGAGAACTGCCCATGGCTAACGCAGGGGGGAGTGTTTCCTTTTTTTCTGCAACAGGAGGGGCTTCAACCTCCATATCAAGCGTTTCCAGAGAAAAACGCAGCCGGGGCGTTCTCAAAAAGGGGGATGGATCTAATTCGATGCGTGGCTCAATGGAGGGCGGGTCGGTCTGAAGTGTAAACCTATGGCAGGTTTTTTCTTTTATTCGAAGATTTCCATTGACAGCTTTTACCGCAATCTGTTGATTTAATACAATAATCGTTATGCCGAATATTCTAATTACATCGCCTACCTGAAGTGTTTTTTTTCCGCGGATGGAGATTCCATTTAAAAAAGTGCCATTTGTGCTGTTTAAATCTTCTAGCATCAAAGATTTATCATGCACGGCAATTCTCGCATGCAAATTAGATACATACGGATTATCGCTTTGTATGTCACATGTTTCATTTCGTCCAATAGCAATGGTGTCCAATACATTATATATATCAAATTTCCGCTTTTCAAATGCAGTATCCTCTACAAGAAGCGTAATAAGAACTCCGTTCCTCTTCAACTTGGCTCTATATTGCCCGTTAGGCCACAACGGCGCATAGCCATTAATAAACCCATGACTACTGTCTATAAGCATCGCGTTACATGAAGAAGAAATATGCCAGATTCCCTCCATTTCCTTAAGATTTAAAAGAAGCTTTTCTTTACCGTGATGATCGCAGTAAAAGAGAGAGGTTTTTCCACAGGGTATATCAGGAATAATACTGTTCGTTATGCCATAGGTTATACTGTACAACGTAATTACCATAAAGGCCCTCCATTGCTAGAAACATTTTTAGCATATCATAATTTATACTATAATATGTAAGATGTTCTATGTCAATTATTTCCTTATTATTCTGCCTTTAACATTTTCTTATGTCTAAATTGCATTATAAATTAAGACCTCAAAAGGTTAGCAAAATCCAGTCCAGACTTTTTTGAAAACCATCGTTGGAGACCGCTTTCAGAGAGCTTCTTTGGTGAAAGAAAAGGCAAGTTGGCAAAATTCCAGACATTATTGATGATGAAAGCGAATGCCTTCATCGGTTGCAGTGGCAAGCGGCGGTTCTTTTGGTGCGTTTCACGGAGCTGCTGTTGGACGTCACAAAATATAAGATATCGCGTTGTTTATGCCTGAATATATAATTTGATGAATGAGCTAACGCTTAAAAGAATATACTCAATCTTTCGCACTAGCAACTGTACTTCGTAGCCAATTCAGCCAGGCAGCTGGAAGCATTGATTTACAAGGGTTTGCGGATCTGAAAATCTCAAAAAAACCATTTTGACTACCGATTGACTACCTAAACCCCATGAACGACTCCCTGCGGCTTCTTTCCGGTTCGCTGTTACGGAAGGATAGGACAGGCCCCAAGAGGGCCTTGCCGAAAATTGCTGTAAAAGGAGATCGTCAACATGAAAGCGCTCAAGAAACATATTTCCGATGAAAAGAATGGACTCGATTATGTACGGATTGGCGACTATTACTTCCCCGACCTGCGGCTGACGGAGGAAACCCGCCCGATAGGAAGATGGGGCAGGATGCATAAAGACTATTTGGAGCAGCATCATGCGGCCCGATACAGCTACTTGCTCTTGTCCGGCAAGCTCTGGACGTATCTGGCGGACCTCAACGAGCAAGCACAGGAGCGGATGGAATGCATGATTACCCAGATGAAGGCAGCGGAGGGCATAACCGAGGAGCTGAAGGCCCGCGACCCCATGGCGTGGGTGGGGGCGATGAACAACATTCGCAGTTGGGCGGAAGAAATCATCCTATGGGAGATGATCAATGAGGATGAAGAAGCATAAGGTCTGGGAAGAATAAGGAAACGGATAAGGAATGGCCGAGCGTCTACCGATTGGAGGATCGGTGGACGCTCGTTTGATAATGCACTTTTTCTTGTAATGAATATCGTAGGCGTATCAGGAACGATAGGCCTTATCTTGCAAAAGGCATCTCTTTTCGATAAAATGTAAAATGTGTAAATGAATACATAAGACGATACACATTGAGGCTTGCTTAGAGGCCCAACGATGGGGATGCAAAATGAAGATACTGGATAACGTGAACGCAATTGTCCGCGATGATCTCCAACAGACGATTCATAAAGGGAGCAAGCTGTCCATTGCTGCTGCTTGCTTTTCGATCTATGCTTATCAGGAGCTGAAAAAGCAGCTTGAATCGGTGGAAGAGATTCGCTTTATCTTCACATCGCCAACCTTCATTAAAGAAAAAGCCCCCAAAGAAAAACGGGAATTCTATATTCCCCGTTTGACTCGCGAACGCAGCCTCTATGGCACTGAATTTGAGGTCCGCCTTCGCAATGCAATGACGCAGAAGGCCATTGCCAAAGAGTGCGCCGATTGGATACGCCGGAAGGTTTCGTTTCGTTCAAACGTATCCCAGGAACAAATGGTGGGCTTTTTGAATGTGGATGAGAGCACGTATATGCCCATCAATGAATTTACCACCGTGGACTTGGGCTGTGAGCGTGGAAATAATGCATATTATGCTGTAACCCGTACAGAAGCAGCTGAAAATGGCCGTTACTTCCTCTGGCTGTTTGATACCATATGGTCAGATGCGACAAAGCTCCAGGATGTAACGGATTACGTTATTGAGAGCATCTCAACAGCTTACCGCGAGAATTCCCCGGATTTTATTTATTTCTACACCCTCTACCACATTTTCAATGAATTCCTGGATGATATTTCCGAGGATGTATTGCCCAACGAGGCGACGGGCTTTAAGCAATCAAAAATATGGGGCATGCTCTATCATTTCCAGAAAGATGCCGTGCTGGCCATCATCAGCAAGCTGGAAAAATTCAATGGCTGTATCCTGGCGGATAGCGTAGGTTTGGGCAAGACTTTCACGGCTTTGGCTGTGATCAAATACTATGAAAACCGCAACAAGTCTGTTTTAGTGCTGTGCCCCAAGAAGCTGGCGGAAAACTGGACAACTTACAAAAGTAACTACATCAACAATCCCATTGCAGCAGATCGCCTGCGCTATGATGTGCTCTATCACACCGACCTTTCCCGCGAACAGGGCATGTCCGGCCAGATAGACCTTGCCCGGTTGAATTGGGGCAACTATGACCTGGTTGTCATTGATGAGTCGCATAATTTCAGAAACGGCGGCGAGGTTTCCGGTGAAGATGCCCGTGAAAACCGCTACCTTCGCCTGCTTAACAAAGTCATCCGTGCAGGAGTGCGCACCAAGGTATTGATGCTTTCTGCCACGCCGGTCAATAACCGCTTTTATGATTTGCGCAATCAGCTGGCGTTGGCCTATGAAGGCGATGCCCGACAAATTAACGACAAGCTGAACACCTCGCATACCATCGATGAAATTTTCCGTAACGCACAAAAGGCGTTCAATGCGTGGAGCAAACTGCCGGTGGAGCAGCGCACCACGGATGCCTTGCTGAAAACCCTCGACTTTGACTTCTTTGAGGTGCTGGACAGCGTCACCATTGCCCGCAGTCGCAGGCATATTGAGAAATACTATTCCACAGCGGAAATCGGCAAGTTCCCCGAACGCCTCAAGCCCATCTCCATGCGTCCCAATCTGACGGACTTGAGCGGCGCCATCAATTATAACGATATTTATGACGTGCTGCTCATGCTCAACCTGGCCATCTATACGCCCAGCAATTTTATCCTGCCTAGCAAGGTGGCCAAGTACATCGACCTGACCCACAACAAGGGAACCGCACTCACACAGGTGGGCCGTGAGGAAGGCATCCGCCGCTTGATGAGTATCAACCTGCTCAAGCGGCTGGAATCCTCCGTCTATGCTTTCCGCCTGACGCTGCAGCGCATACGGGAGCTCATTACAAAAACCATTGAGACGATTTACGCATACCATGGCGGCGAGAAGCGCCTGGATTTGCTGGATGTTGGCTCGGAAGCTGACCTGGATGCGGACGATCAGAACACCGACCTGTTTACCGTTGGCAAAAAGGTGCGCATTGACCTGGCGGACATGGATTATAAATCATGGCTGCATGAGCTGGAACAGGACGCCGAAAATCTGGAGCTGTTGACGGAGCTTGTAGGGGACATCACCCCGGAGCATGACACCAAGCTGCAAACGCTTCTGGCACTGATTCGGAAAAAGCAGGCGCACCCCATCAACCCGGGCAATCGAAAAATCATCATCTTCACGGCGTTTTCCGATACGGCGGACTACCTCTATCAGAATGTCAGCCCGTTTGTTCTGCGGGAATTCGGACTGCATACCGCCGAAATCACCGGCAACGTGGAAGGCAGAACCAACCTGCCGAAGCTGCGTGGGGATTTGAACACCGTTTTGACCTGCTTTTCGCCTGTGTCCAAAAGCCGCGACATTCTCATGCCCGGCAGCAAGGCCGAAATTGATGTTCTCATTGCCACCGACTGTATCTCCGAGGGCCAGAACCTTCAGGATTGCGACTACCTGGTGAATTACGACATTCATTGGAACCCCGTGCGCATTATTCAGCGCTTTGGGCGTATTGACCGCATCGGCAGCAAGAACGCCTGTATCCGGCTGGTGAACTTCTGGCCGGATATGGACTTGGACGAATACATCAACCTCAAGTCCCGCGTGGAGACGCGCATGAAAATCTCCGTGATGACCTCCACCGGCGACGATGACCTGCTCAATGCCGAGGAAAAGGGTGACCTCGAGTACTGCCGCGCACAGCTCAAGCGCTTGCAGGAGGAGGTGGTGGATATTGAGGAAATGTCCAGCGGCATCTCCATCATGGACCTGGGCCTCAATGAATTCCGCCTTGATCTGCTGGAGTACATCAAGCACCATGATGATGTGGAGGCCGCTCCGCGGGGCATGCACGCGGTGGTGGCCGCCACGGAGGCCGTGCCCCCTGGCGTGATTTTCGTACTCAAAAACCTGAATGCCAAGGTCAACACGAATGGGCAGAACCGCCTGCATCCCTTCTATATGGTCTATATTGGCGAGGATGGGGAAATCCTCTGCGATCACCTGTCTCCCAAGGAAATGCTGGACCGTATGCGCCTGGCCTGCAAAAGCCAGACGGAGCCGGATTGGCAGCTCTGCCGGCGCTTTAACGAGGAAACGAAAGACGGCCACCATATGGCCGCTTACTCCGCGCTGCTGTCCCAGGCCATTGATTCCATCGTGCATGTGAAGGAGGAAAGCGACCTGGACGCCTTCATGCAGGGCAAGTCCATGTCGTTCCTGAGCAACACCATTACCGGGTTGGAGGATTTTGAGCTGATTTGCTTCCTTGTGGTGAAAGAACGGAGGTAAAGGCCATGCTGGGCTTGCCCGCATCCACGGAAATCCACAAGCTCATCACCCGAAAACGGGTGTACGAGCATTTCGGCGCGGACATGAACGCCGAGCGCCGCAAGCGCTTTGAGGCGGATATTGCCCGCATGGTATTGACCAACGAGGTATCCCCCGTTTCCATCAACCTGCCTGCGGGGGAACAGGTGCAGAGCTTTTTTGTGCTGCAAGTGACGCTCAAGGGGAAGGAATTCGATGCGCAGAACATCGCGCTTCTTGCCAGATTGTTTGGACAACGGCTGGTGATGATGTTAGAATATGAAGGCCGGCAGCGCCTGGCCTTGTGGCAGGGCAGGCTGTATCTGACGGAGTGGGCGGATGCCGGCGCGTGGACGCTCCCGCTCACCGGGCTGAACCTGGATCAGGCTTGGGAGCATATCGTCGCGCAGATAGCCGGGATTGACCGGGAGCCGGGTCGCGATCTGGATGAGCAGCTGGCCCAAGCCGCCCAGCGTGAAAAGCTGCAAAAAGAGATTGCCCGCCTGGAAAAACAGGCGCGGGCGGAGCGGCAACCGAAAAAGAAGTTTGAGCTTGTGCAGAAGATCAAGGCCAAGCAGCAGGAAATGGAGGTAACGCTGTGAGCGAGCTCTGGCAAACGGTGCTGGGAATCATCGCAAGTGTTGGCGGGGCAAGCGTATTGATTTGGGCGGTGGTGAAGTTTTCCGCAAATCGGCTTGCAGACCTTCTTTCACAAAAATATCAGGCCAAGCTGGATCAAGAGCTAGAAACTTTCAAGGGTGAATTGGAAAAACAAATGGAATCCTTCAGGGTCAAAGCGGACAAGACGCGATACGTTAGCAAGGTGCGCTTTGATACGGAATTTACTCTCTGCCGCGAATTGATGGCAGCGGCGCATAATATGGTCAATTATGCCTACCTTGTATATCCAATGCATGCAAAGTATCCTGCTGATCCAATGATGGCAAAGAAGTATAAAGAAGAAATTTGGGAGAATGCGAAGAAGTTTTCAGATGAATTTACATTGCTAGTGCAAAGAAACGCGCCATTTATCTCCAAGAATGTGTATAGTGCATCTATGGAGCTTCATTCATTGTGCTATGAAAATATAGAAACATATGCAATGAAGTGGGATAAAGGATTTATGGGAAATTGGGAAACCAGTCAGGAAAAACGGGAGATGGAATCCAAGGCATATATTCGCTCCAGAGATATTACAAAGAAGCTCGATGACGTTATCGAAATGCTGCGCGAACACTTTGCGCAAATGGACGTGAACGAATAGGAGGATACCCCCTTATGGATAAGCTCACCATGCACACCCCCAACCTGGCGGATGAAAACTATGCAAAGCTGGCCGCGCTGTTTCCCAATGCGGTGACGGAGGCTATCGACCCGGAGACGGGGGAGGTGGTGCGCGCCATCGACAAGGATGCGCTCATGCAGGAGATCAATTCCCGCGTGGTGGAGGGGCGCGAGGAGCGCTATCAGTTCACCTGGCCGGACAAGCGCAAGGCCGTGCTGGCGGCCAACGCCCCCATCAGCGCCGCCCTGCGCCCCGTGCGGACGGACAGCGTGGGCAAGGATGGCACGCCCGGCGGCTGGGACAGCGAAAACCTCTACATTGAGGGCGACAACCTTGACGTGCTCAAGCTGCTGCGGGAAACCTACCTGGGCAAGGTGAAGATGATTTACATCGACCCGCCCTACAACACCGGCAACGACTTTGTGTATGAGGACGACTTTGCCGAGGACACGGACAGCTACATGGCCCGCAGTGGGCAGTATGACGAACAGGGCAACCGCCTGACGCCGAACCCGGAAAGCAACGGGCGCTTTCATACGGACTGGCTGAACATGATGTATCCGCGGCTGAGGGTGGCAAAGGACTTGCTGGCGGAGGACGGGGTTATTTTTATTAGCATTGGCGAGAATGAAATTGACAATCTTCGCAAAATATCAAATGAAATTTTTGGCGAACAGAATGAGATTACTCTCTCAGCCTGTCAAAGAAGCCACATTGCATCGTAGCGAAGTGGCTTCTAGTAGTAGGTGAAGATAGAAAAGCAGAAAAGGTCGCCACTTGTGGAGGGCGAGTTTCTTGAGATTCATCGCAGCAAACTTGAGCTTGACCCATGCGGTGACCGCGGCCAGCCCTCGATAAGGAGTATAACGCATTGCGTGTTTCTCTTTTGCGTCCGCAAAGACGCGCTCAATCGTCTGCGAACGCAGGGCGTAGGTTGCCTTACCTACAGGAGAATGCCGTATGTCTTCTGCCCGCTCCAGATATTCCTGCCAGATATGACGGGTTACGGTTTTCGTGTACTGCCGGTTTTGCGTGCATTTCTCCAGTTCTGGGCAATCCCGGCAAATATAGCTTTTGCTCTTATATTCCCGATATCCTTCACGGTTGGTAGTGGCATAACTGAGAACCTTGTCTTGCGGGCACAGGATACAATCGTAATATTCAT
>ERZ772821.621-NODE-621-length-26244-cov-5.411394_pt1 | contig 26244 bp, 25 predicted proteins | sample MGYA00580859_ERZ772821 | MGnify/ENA primary metagenome ERZ772821 (study PRJEB29015, sample SAMEA2737674) | human gut metagenome | biome: human gut; feature: human-associated habitat; material: faeces | place: China | collected 2012 ...
GGGTGGCGCTGGGCGGCCAGCCGCTGGAGGGCAAAGGCTATTTTTATCCGCCGACCCTGCTGCTGGATGTGCGTCAGGAGATGGACATTATCCACGAGGAAACCTTCGGGCCGGTGCTGCCGGTGGTGGCGTTTTCGACCCTTGATGAGGCGCTGGCGATGGCCAATGACAGCGACTATGGCCTGACCTCCTCAATCTATACCCGCGATCTGAACGTGGCGATGAAAGCGATTAAGGGACTGAAGTTTGGCGAAACCTATATCAACCGTGAGAACTTTGAGGCGATGCAGGGGTTCCACGCCGGCTGGCGTAAGTCGGGGATCGGCGGCGCAGATGGCCGCCACGGCCTGAATGAGTACCTGCAGACCCAGGTGGTCTATCTGCAGGCCTGAGGCACTCCACACAGAACCGGCGGACAGCGCAGGCTGCCCGCCGTTCACTTAGCGGGCAAATTTCTCCAGCACGCGGATCAGTTGGGTGACAAAGCCGTATTCGTTATCGTACCAGGCGACGGTTTTCACCAGCTGTACGCCGCCGGCCTCCACAATCTCCAGCTGGGTAGCATCGTAGATCGAACCGAAATGGCTGCCGATGATATCGGAAGAGACGATCTCCTCTTCGGTGTAACCAAAGGATTCATTGCCCTCAGCCGCCTGCCTCATCGCCTGATTGACCTCATCCGCAGTCACCTTTTTCTCCAGCACCGATACCAGCTCCGTCACTGAGCCGGTTTTGGTCGGTACGCGCTGGGCATGGCCTTTCAGCTTACCGCTCAGGGCAGGGATCACCAGGCCAATGGCTTTTGCCGCGCCGGTAGTGTGCGGGATAACGTTTTCCGCCGCCGCCCTGGAGGCGCGCAGATCTTTTCCGCGCGGCCCGTCCACCAGCGACTGGGTGCCGGTATAGGCGTGGATGGTGGTCATGGTGCCTACGGTGATGCCGAAGGCATCCTGCAGAACTTTGGCCATCGGCGCCAGGCAGTTGGTGGTGCAGGAGGCCACGGAGATGATGGTGTCATCCGGGGTCAGGGTGTCATCGTTGACGTTGTAGACGATGGTTTTCATCTCGCCGGCGGGGGCGGAAATCAGCACTTTGCGCGCGCCGGCCTGGAGATGGGCTTGCGATTTCTCGGCCGAGGTGTAGAACCCGGTACACTCCACAATCACCTCGGCGCCTGCCGCCTGCCATGGAATATGCTGCGCCTCTTTTTCGGCATACACCGTAATGGTTTTGCCGTTGACGATCAGCGCATCTTCGGTAAAGTCGACGCTCCACGGGAAGGGGCCGTAGTTTGAATCATGCTTCAACAGGTAGGCCAGCACCTTTGGCGAAGTGAGGTCGTTGATAGCCACCACTTCCAGGCTGCTGTCGACTTCTAATAAACGACGTAACACCAGACGTCCGATACGACCAAATCCATTAATTCCAAGTTTACTCATGGATATTCTCCGGTTGGTAAAACGACTCGATGTGATGAAACTCCTCCAGGCTTAGCCCTGTCCCCCTGATTGGTCAACTGACAATCTGTGCGCTTTGCCAGGGCCTGCGGGCCGGAGATGGGAAAAGTGAATGTTTTCCCGGTCTTTTTTGCCCGTGACGGCAGGGAATGATTTTTGTTACCAGAGATGAGGGGGCTGCCTGCTGGCGAAACGACGAAAAGCGTCTATGCTTAGCTATTGAATAGCTTAGTAAAAAATTGACGTTAGACGAAGGGAGAGGTTATGGGATTCTGGAGAATCGTTTTCACTATCATTCTGCCGCCGCTGGGTGTGCTGCTGGGAAAAGGCTTCGGCTGGGCGTTTATTCTCAATATCATTTTGACCCTGCTGGGCTATATTCCTGGCCTGATCCACGCCTTTTGGGTGCAGACCCGCGATTAAAGGCTGACCCTCGCCGCCTCCCCCTGAGACCGGTTCAGGGGGGCATCAGGCACTCTTTATACAACAGCGTATTATCCTTAGACCAGTAGTGCCGGGTCTCCTCTTCCAGATCGACGATCCACTTAAACACCCCGGCGCTGGCGAGATCCCGGCAGTACTGTTCAAAGTTAATGGCCCGGGCAAAGTGGCGGATAACGGCGGCCCTGGTCAGACAATGGCTGGCCTCAGCGCGAACGCGCAGCAGCCCGCGGGCGCTTTTTACCGAGACCACCTCGTCGTTTGCCATTACGAAATTCATATTGCCGGTGGAAACAAAATAGATGTAGTAGGAGACCTTATGCCGACGCAGTTCATTGGCGAAGGTGGCATAGTCGGCGTCAGAACGCGCTTGCTCAAAAAAATGACCCAGCCTGACCAGCAGTTCCATTTCGATCCTTATCGTGTCGCTGTGTGCGGCTTTGGCCGATAGCGGCAGAAACCATTCACTAAATAACTTATTCGCATTTTAATAATATAGGTGCGTTATATTAATGGTTATTGCGTAACTGGAACACGGTTTCAAGTGTTACAATCTATTGCAATCGTTTGGCTACCTGGTCAGCGATGCGTAAGCGAACGGCGAGGCGGGAACGAGGAGACAAGCGCCGGCGGGGAAGGCCGCCGGCGGGAAAACGGCGCTACTTCTGAATCAAATAGCGAATGGTTGGGCCATCCTGTTGAATATCCAGCACCGTGTAGCCGTGGTTCCTTGCATCAAGCGGAATGTTATTGATCGACTGCGGACAGTCGCTGACCACTTCTAGGATCTCGCCTTTTTGCAGGGAAGGCATTGCCTCCAGGGTAGCGACCGCCGGATACGGGCAGGGTTCGCCGACCATATCCAGGCGATAATCAGGGATGATGTTTTTCATGCGCTCTCCTTCACGGTCCGGACCGCCGCCTGGCGGCGGAAAAAATGTCTCTCCCAGGCGATCACCAGCAGCAGGGCGATCAGCAGCAGTAGATAGGTGGCCAGTAGTCCGCCAAAGGGACCGAAGGCGTTCAGCAGGTTGACTTTCTGCCAGTGGGTGGCGAGGGGGGCGGCGATATCGTCCCAGCACCAGGCGAGCAGCGTTGAGCCGATGACGTTGCCCAGCCCAACCCACCAGTAGTGAACCTGGCCCTCCACCGCCCGGTACATCCAGCCGGTCTCACAGCCGCCGGCCAGCACGATGCCAAAGCCAAATAGTAGCCCGCCAATCGCCGCATTAGGACCGGCCCACATAATTTTCGGCGCCATCCCCAATTGCACATAGCTGAAGATACCGATGGCGCTCGCCGCCATGCCGAAGATAATCGCCTTCGCCATCACCGTCCGGCCGGTGATCCACATATCGCGAAAGGCGGAGGTAAAGCAGATCTGCGCGCGCTCGATAAGCAGACCAAAGCCAATACCGAACAGCATCGCCAGGCCCAGCGCCGGGTGGTCTGCGGCGGTAAGCAGGCCCCAGCCGATCATGGCGAAAAAGACCACCATCCCCAGGCGGAAGCGGCGGCGCGCCTGCTGCGGTTTTTGGGTTAACGGCGAGGCGGCGGACACTTTTTGCATTTTTACCGGGATGCGAAAAAGGGGCAGCAGCGTGAAGCGGGCGCCAAACCAGGAGCCGATGGCGGTGGCGATGGCAAACAGCCAGGCGTGCAGGGAGAACTGCGGAATGCCGGTGAAGAAGGCCGCCAGGTTGCAGCCCATCGCCAGCCGTGCGCCGAACCCGGCGATGATGCCGCCCGCCACGGCCTGCGCAATGCGGATCCGGCTGCGTGGCAAGCGCAGTTTGACGTTATTCGCCCACAGCGCGGCGGCCAGGCAGCCGCCGAACATGCCGATGATCATCCTGCCATCGATGCGGGTCAGCGGCGACCCTTCGAGATGTATCAGCTGGTAATAGCCCCACTGTTCGCTGTGGACGCCCAGCAGCTGCAGCAGCTGACCACCCCAGCGGGTGAATTCGCCGGTCACCGCCCAGAAGGTGCCGGTGATGCCAAAATAGTAGGTAGAGAGAATGCCCGCGGCAATGACCGCCGGGACAGGAGACCAGAACCGGATAAGCCAGGCCTGTTTGAAGGATTGCCATGTCATAAAAATGCCTCTGAACTCAGAAGGTATTAACGGTCGATGACCGACCAAAGGGGGCAAATAGTACCCGCCTTAGCGCCTGCTTTCTCTGTTTTGGATCAAGGCCCTACGCTTGCGTCAGCACGGCAACCAGCGCCAGCAGCGCGGGCAGCGCCTGAATATAGAGAATTTTGCGGCTGGCGGTCAGCGCGCCGAAAATCCCGGCGGCCAGCACGCAGGCCAGGAAAAAGATAACCACCTGCACACCCGGCGCCCCCAGCCACAGCCCCCATGCCAGGCCGGCGGCCAGAAAGCCGTTATACAAGCCCTGGTTGGCCGCCAGCACCCGGGTCTGCCGGGCGAAATCGGCGCTGAGGTTAAAGGCCCGGCGCCCGGCGGGGGCTTCCCAGAGAAACATCTCCAGCACCAGGATGGCGAGATGAATAATAGCGACCAGCGCAACGAGGAGAGTGGCTAACACAGCGGTCCTTAACGATTAGGGGAATGTTTCTCAAGTATAACCGCAGGCGCTCACCAGGCGAGAGGACGACTGCTATAGTGCAGATAGCGTCATATTTTCCCGCCGCGAAGAGCGTCGGTTTATCTGATTGCCCCTTGGTTTAGCTAAGCGGTGCTAGCATGCCGGGTTCTTTTTACGGGTATGGCATAGGTTACTGAATGGTAAATAAATTATGGATTTTGTTATCAGGGCTACTAATGGTTGCCATGCCGTCGGCGCAGGCCGGGGAATTAAGCCTCTACTCGATGAATACCGGTTCCTATGTCTATCATATGACGGGTAACCACGGACAATATAACGAACATTTCAATAACAACTTTTTCTCGGTGGAGCGCAAGTTTTCTCAGGATTCAAAATACAGCGTGCTGGTCGGAACGATGAAAAACAGCTTTGACGATCGTTGCCTGACCCTCGGCGTGCGCCGCGACTGGCTGAAAAACGATACCGGCTGGGTACTGAAAGGGGTGTATGCCTATACCGGGGAATTTTTCTTTGATGCCTTCAGCCACTGTGGGGATTCCGGCACCTACCGCACCGCCAAAAAAATCACCGGCATCGGTTTTTCGCCCTACCTCTATCATGGCCTGCAATATAATTTCACCGATTATTTCGGTGTGGAAGGCGGCATTATTGTGCCGGCGATCTTTGTGATGAGTGTTCAGTGGAGCTTTCGCTAGACGCTTTATTTCCCGGGAAAAGAGCAGGCCACCACAGGTGGCCTGATACTAACGACCTGGCGGCGGGAATTAATGGAAGCCGAGACGGATCAGATCCAACGGGCAGAAGCGGCCCTCGCAGCCGTCGATTTCAACGCAGTCCGCCCGGCGCAACTGCTCAGCGGTTTTCCCCTCGCCATGGATAGCTTTAATCACGCCCGTCGTCCCGTTACCGGCGATCATTACCATGCTGCCGGTAGCAATAGCGTTACGATTACGGTCATAGGTTTTCATGGTCTCCTCCTCAATAAACCTGGGTGAAAGCAATGATTAAGCGCGCAAATTAATACCGCTTTCTGCCTAAAAAAGTTTTGAGGATAATCAAATTTATTTTAATAACCACCTGAGCATAAAGGCAAGAAGACCTTCTGTTCGCTTCCATCGCATCGCCTGCGCGGCGAGGGGATGAAGCGTGATACTGGCCGTCATATGTCAGCCAGGTTACTGTTTTATGACCAGATTATTAACCTTGCCAGCCCGCGGAAAATAGCGAAAGATGGCACTATTCGGGCATCAACGGTGCCAGTGCCTGTCCTGAGGGAGCCATGAATCAAGACGTCACCGCGAAGATGTTAAAGCCCGATTTTGATAGTGAAGTTTCCGGCCTGGTGCATGGCTATTTGTTTCATGAACAGCGCCCCCCGCAGCCGATCGCCTCTGGCGAGGTCTGCGCCCGCTATCAGGCGCTCGCCGATGACAAGGCGTTTATCTGGTTACACCTGAATCTTAATCATGCCACCGCCGAGAAATGGTTAACCAGCCACTTTCCGGTGGCCGATTTTTTCTTCGAGGAGATCCGCAGCGGCTCGCACACCACCCGCATTGAGCGACAGGGGGAAAATCTGTTCGCTGTGCTTAACGATGTGCTGTTTCGTCCGCAGGATACCAGCGCGGAAACCGCCACGCTGTGGCTCTACTGTAGCCCCAGGCTGGTGGTGACGGCGCGCTTCAAACCGTTGCGGTTTATCGAATGGATGCTGCCGCGCTTGCAGACGCTCAGGGTGAACACGTCTACTGAGCTGCTGGCCTTTCTGCTGGAGGAGCAGGAGGAGGTGCTGGAGCAGGTCGTCCGCCAGGCCAGCCGCCATGTTGACCTTATTGAAGAGCGTCTTCTGAGCAATCACGTGCAGCGCAACCGGGCCGATCTGGCGCGGCTACGGCGGATGCTTTTACGCTTCCAGCGGTTGCTGGCGCCGGAGCCGGCGGCGATGTTCCGGCTGCTTAACCGGCCGCCGGCGTGGATGGATCGCGCGGTGGTGCAGGCGTTTCGTCAGTTCACCGAAGAGTTTAGCGTGGTGCTTAACGATCTGTCGGGCCTGATCGAGCGCATCAGTCTGCTGCAGGAGGAGATTGGCGCCCGCCAGCTGGAGCAGAGCAATCGCACCCTCTATACCCTGACGGTGATCACCGTCCTCGCGCTGCCGATTAACATCGTCGCCGGTTTCTTCGGCATGAACGTCGGTGGGATCCCGCTGGCAAGCAACCACCACGGGTTTATCCTGCTGGTGGTGATTGTCGCTGTCTTTACCCTCGGCGCCGGTTACCTGGCGTTTCGCCGGCGCGATGACCTGTAGATTGCGCGTCGAATCAGCTGAGGCTGCGCAGGGCGGCAATCAGTCCTTCGACACCGCGTTCCAGCTTCTCGCGCGGGCAGCCGACGTTGAGCCGCAGAAAGCCGTTGCCCTCAGGACCATAGGTATAACCCGGCATAATCGCCACCTTCTGTTCGGCGATCAGCGCCTGCTGTAGCGCGCGATCGTCAACGTTGAGCGGGCGCAGGTCGATCCATGCCAGGTAGGTGGCCTCCGGCGGCTGCCAGCAGAGCGCGGGGAAGGCGTTGTTGAGCGTGTCGGCGACATAGCGCATATTCGCCTGCAGGTAGTCGCGCAGGGCATCGAGCCAGGGAGCCCCGTCGCGGTAGGCGGCGATATGGGCGACCAGCGCCGGCACGGAAGGGGAAGAGAGCCCGTCGCGACCCTTTAGCGCCTGCAGGTAGCTGTCGCGCTCGTTCTCTTCGGGGATAAAGCCGTAGGCCCCGGTAAAGGCCGGAATATTGAAGCTCTTCGAACCGGAGGTGAACAGCGCCCATGGTCCCTGAGCGACCTCGCTCCACGGGATATGGCGGTGTTCGCCCCAGGTCATGTCCATATGAATTTCGTCGCTAATCACCCTGACGCCATGTTTTTGACACAGGGCCGCCATGGTCTCCAGCTCCTCGCGACGCCAGACTTTCCCCGTTGGGTTGTGCGGGCTGCACAGCAGCAGCAGGGTATTCTTTGGCTCCGCCAGCGCCGCCTCCAGGCGGTCCATATCGCAGCGCCACCGATTATCCTTCAGGATCAATGGCACCGGGGCAATCCGCCGCCGGTTAGCGGTGATGGTGTTATAGAACGCATCGTAGGCAGGGGTGTGGACCACGACGCCGTCGCCTTCTTTCGACCACTGGCGGATGGTTTCCGCCACCATGTAGATAACAGACGGTCCGTAGACCACAGATTGCGGATCGATGTCGCTGTTAAAGCGGCTGGCGTACCAGTGGACAATCGCCCCGAGAAACGCCTCGTTGCGCCAGCGGCTGTAGCCGAACACCCCGTGGGCCAGCCGCTGGCTAACGGCGTCGAGAATACAGGGCGCGGTGGCGAAATCCATATCGGAAATAGTGAACGGCAGCAGATCGGCGGCGCCAAACCGGTCGGCGACATAGTCCCATTGCGTGCACCAGGTGCCGTGGCGATCGATAGGGGTGGCAAAATCAAACATTGGAGCTTCCTTAGCGAGCGCCCCCTCCGTAGCGGAGGGGGACTAGTGGGATCAGGCCTGCACGGTATTCATCAGCGTGGCCATCTCATCTTTTACCGACTGTACCTGCGGGCCAATAACCACCTGCAGATTATGCTGGTTGAGCTGTACCACCCCGATGGCGCGATGGGCTTTCAGCGCGGCGGCGTCCACTTTGCTCATATCGTGCACCGACAGGCGCAGACGGGTAATGCAGTTATCCAGCGAAACAATGTTCTCTGCGCCGCCGAGCGCCGCCAGAATCGCCGGTACGTTATACCCGGATTTGCCGATGGTACCGGCGACGGCTTTCTCCACGCTGGCGGCAGTGTCGATGTCGCGGCCCGGCGTTTTCAGATTGAAGCGGGTGATGGCGAAGCGGAAGATGGCATAGTAGACCGCGAACCAGATAGCCGCCACTACCGGCACCAGATACCACTTGGTCGCCAGGCCATGCAGAATGCCAAACACCACGAAGTCGATGATATTGCCGTCGGTGTTGCCGATGGTTACCCCGAGCACCGCCATGATGGTAAAGCCGAGACCGGTCAGCAGCGCGTGGATGACATACAGGACCGGCGCGACAAACAAGAACAAGAACTCCAGCGGCTCGGTGGTGCCGCCGACCACGCAGGCGATGACCCCGGAGATCAGCAGGCCTTTAATTTTATGTCGGTTTTCCGGACGGGCGCAGTGGTACATCGCCAGCGCGGCTCCCGGCAGGCCGCCGAGGAATGCCGGCATTTTACCCTGCGACAGGAAACGGGTGGCGCTTTCGGCGAAGCCGTGGGTCGTCGGACAGCTCAGCTGCGCCTGGAAGATGGTCAGCGCGCCGCTGACGCTGTGGCCGCAGACGTCGAGGGTGCCGCCGGCTTCGGTAAAGCGGATCAGCGCCACCAGAATATGGTGCAGGCCAAACGGCAGCAGCAGTCGCTCGCCGGTGCCAAAGATCATCGGCCCAAAATCCCCGGCGCTGTTGATCATCTTCCCGAGGGCGTTGATCCCCATAGCGAAGACTGGCCACACCAGCGGGATCGCCAGCCCGACCAGCCCCAGCACCACGGTGGTGACGATCGGCACGAAGCGGGTGCCGCCGAAGAAGGCCAGGGCGTCCGGCAGGCGAATGTTATGGAAGCGTTCATGCAGCAGCCAGACGATAATCCCGGCGATCACCGCCCCGAGGATCCCGGTATCGATTGACGGAATGCCGATAATGTTCTGGATATTGTTGGCCTTCAGGATCGCGGCGTCGGTGGTGGGCAGAATGCCTTTCGCGGTCAGCCAGAAGTTGACCGCCAGGTTCATGACCGCGTAGCCAACGAAGCCGGCGAAGGCGGCGACGCCTTTGTTCTCTCGCGCCAGACCCAGCGGGATGGCGATACAGAACATGACCGGCAGGAAGCTGAAGGCAAAGGAGCCGACCTTGCTCATCCAGATAAAGATGGCCTGCAGCAGCGGCATATCCAGCCACGGCAGCAGAGTCAAAACATCGTGACTGCTTAGCGAGCTGCCGATCCCCAACATGATCCCGCAAAACGAGAGCAACGCTACGGGCAGCATGAAGGTTTTTCCCAGCTGCTGGAAAAATTCCCATAAGGTGATTTTTGGTGCTGTTTTCGCCGTCATAGCACGGTTCCTGATTCATAAGTGGTCGGGAGAACTAACGCCACGGCAAGATAAAACGTTTTATCACTTTTTAGTGCGATAAAAATCACATATTCAAGCGATAATAAGGTTTATAAAGATCGCACAATGATAAAACGATTTATCGACAGGCAAGGGAGTCAGCCAGCAGGTTATGGCAATCGCAAAAAAGATCACCATCAATGATGTGGCGCTGGCCGCCGGCGTCTCCGTGAGCACCGTTTCGCTGGTGCTGAGCGGCAAAGGGCGCATCTCCAGCGCCACCGGCGAGCGGGTTAATCAGGCTATCGAACAGCTGGGATTTGTGCGCAATCGTCAGGCGGCCTCGCTGCGCGGTGGGCAGAGCGGGGTGATTGGCCTTATCGTCAGCGACCTGTCAAAACCGTTTTATGCTGAATTAACCGCCGGCCTCACCGATGCCCTGGAGAGGCAGGGGAAAATGGTATTTCTCACCCAGGGAGGCCGCAGCGGCGAGAAGATGGCCCAGCGGTTTGATACGCTGGCGGCGCAGGGGGTGGACGGGGTGATTATCGCCGGGGCGATCGACCGCGGGAGCGAGCTGCGCGAGCGTGCGGCGGAGGCGGGGGTGCCGCTGGTGTTTGCTTCCCGCGCCAGCTATCTTGACGATGTCGACCTGATCCGCCCGGACAACATGCAGGCGGCGCAGCTGGTGACCGAGCATCTGATCCGCCGCGGCCATCAGCGGATCGCCTGGCTTGGCGGCCAGAGCTCGTCGCTAACGCGCGCCGAGCGGGTCGGCGGCTATTGCGCCACCTTGCTGAAATACGGTCTGCCGTTTCACAGCGAATGGGTGCTGGAGTGCGAGTCGAGCCAGAAGCAGGCGGCGGAGGCGATGACCGCGCTGCTGGGGCAAAATCCGACCATCACTGCGGTGGTGTGCTACAACAACGTGGTGGCGACCGGCGCGTGGTTCGGTCTGCTGCGGGCTGGAAGGCAGAGCGGGGAAGATGGCGTCGACAGCTACTTCGAGCAGCGGGTGGCGCTGGCGGCGTTCGCCGATGTGCCCGAGGCCGCGCTTGACGACCTGCCCCTCACCTGGGTGACCACCCCGGCGCGCGAGATGGGCAAAACGCTGGCGGAGTCGATGCTGCGGCGGCTGGAAGAGGGGACTGGCGAGACGCGAAACCAGATTATGCCCCCGCGGCTGGTGACGCGAAAATGAGGGAGACGGCGCGCGCTGGCCGTCTCCTGTACCGATAAGTTACGGCTGCGGGGCGGCGTCATCCTGCTGAGGAGCGGCGTCATCCTGCTGCGGCTGGCCTTCCTGCGGCGCGCTGTCCGGCAGCGAAGGCGCTTCCAGACCAAACATCGCGGCAAAATCTTGCAGCGGCATTTTCTGTCCGTTCAGCGTCACCTGGCCGTTCGCGTACTGCAGACTGCTGCTGATGGCGTTATCTTCCATGGTGGTAATGCGGAACATCTGGCCCATCGCCGCCAGGCCTTTGACCTGCTGATCGGCAAGCTTGGCGGCATCGGCCGGCTGATAGCCTTCCAGACCGGCGATCTTAGTCATAAACTCCGTCGCCATATCCACCGGGATCACCACTTTGCCGTCCAGGGACTGCACCACGCGATCCAGGCTTTCCGCCAGGGTCTGCGGCGGAGCGGTCACCTGGGCCGGATCTTTCAGCAGAACCGAGAGGTTGAGGGTGCTTTCGCCTTTGGCATTGCGCCAGCTCAGCGGAGAGATGGTCACCGACGGGTTGCCTTTGAGCAGGATCGGCAGCGCATTGAACAGCGTTTCGGTGAGGGCCTGCTGATACAGCTCCGGATTCTGCGCCAGCTCCGGTTTCGCCAGCAGCGCCTGAGACTGCGCGCTGTACTGCTGACTGAACTGGTGCCACGCCTGACCGTCGACGTTATCCACTTTCAGCGTAAGTTTGCCGCTGCCCATATCCTGCCCCTGCAGCTTGAGGCTGTTGACGGTGTAGTTCACCTGGCTGTTCACGCCTTTGCCGCCCTGGGTCAGCGTCGAGCCGCCGTCCAGCGCCATGCCGTCGATCAGCGCCAGCTCTTTGCCTTCGACGCTGATGGCCAGTTTATCGAGGGTCATTTTTTGCTGGCCGATACGTTCGTTGAAGCTAGCCAGCTCGGTGGCGCCGTCGGTGGTCAGGTTGACGAAGCGCAGCTGTACCTTCTGATTATATTCGTTGAGCGCATCGATCTGCCCGCTGCCGGCCTGGCCCTTCAGGCTGATGTTTTTGCCGTCGCGGTCGGCGTCGAGCTGGAACTGACCGCCGCTGAAGGTGACTTTCTCATCGCCTTTAGCGTAGTCGAGGGCGTTAAGGACGATAGCCGACTGGCTGTCGCCGCTGTAGGCAATGCGCGTATCGACGGTAAAGGGGGTGTCGCCTTTGGCTATCTCGAACAGCGCCTGGCTGGCGTCGTTTTTCACCAGCGTGGTGTGGACGGAAGCCATTGCCGGCGCCAGATTAAAGGCTTTTAACGAGGCCAGCGGGAAGGGGCCATGATCGACCACTTCGTCAAGCACAACGCTCTGCCCGGCGGCCAGCCAGCCGTTAGCCTGACCGGCGATCGGCTTCACCACCAGCTGCAGATGGCTGCTGAACAGCCCGCGCTGGTAGTCCTGATAGCTCAGCTCCAGACCTGACTCCGGCGCGCTGCTGCGCAGCTGGGCGTTTGCCTGCTGCACCATATCGGCGATCCGGCCTTCCAGCTGTTTACCAGTGAACCAGGCGCCGCCTGTCCATACCACGCCCAGCGCCACGATGACTCCTGCTGCGACCAGCGATTTTTTCATAGCATTTATCCATAAATGAAGCCAGGCGGAGAGACCGCCTGGCTGAGTTATCACCAACAGTAAGCGCGACCTGAAGGGTCAGTCGCTTACTGGAGCTTATTGAAAACGCGCGCCACGCGGCCGCGGCCGCTGATCTGCACCGGCGATTCACTGGCGGCCACGAATGCCGACTCGCCCGGCTTGAGGGTCAGGCTCTGGTCGCCTTTGCGCAGTACGGCTTCACCGTCGACGCAGAACACGATCGCCGCGCTTGCCTGGGCCAGATCGCTGGCCTCGGCGGAGAGGTCATGCAGGGAGAAGGCAAAATCTTCCACCGGGATCGGGAAGTCGAGTTCCGCGCCGTGACGCTGCGGCTGGGTCAACAGCTCACCCGCCGGTTTAGCCTCGAACTTGACGTTAGCAACCAGCTCAGGAATATCAATGTATTTCGGCGTCAGGCCGGCGCGCAGTACGTTATCCGAGTTGGCCATCACCTCCAGCGCCACCCCCTGCAGATAGGCGTGCGGCGTTTCAGCAAACAGGAACATCGCTTCGCCTGGGTTCAGCTTCACTACGTTCAGCAGCAGCGGGGAGAAGAGGCCGCTGTCGTCCGGATAGAATTCCGCGATCAGGCGGATTGTCTGCCACGGTTCGCCTTGTTCACGGGCCAGTACGTCGCGCAGCACCTGCAGCGCCTTGGCCTTTTCCTCACCCTGCATATTTAGCAGGCTGGCAAACAGCTGGCTCAGGTGAGTCGCGTCCGGCTGCTGCAGGAAGGCGCCGATTGCCGGATGCGCGCTAGCCACCGGCTGCAGCAGGGTGACAATCTCGCTGAACTCGCGAAATGCATTCATCGCCAGGAACGGCGTCAGGGCAAAAACCAGCTCCGGTTTGTGGTTCGGATCTTTGTAGTTACGCTCGGCGGCGGAGAGCGGGATACCGGCGGCGTTCTCGCGGGCGAAACCTTCTTCCGAGGCCTGCTTGTTGGGATGCACCTGAATTGAGAGCGGCTGAGCGGCGCACAGTACCTTAAACAGGAACGGCAGTTCACCAAAGCGGGCGGCAACCTTGTCGCCGAGCAGAGCGGCTTTATCCGCGTCAATCACCTCGCGCAGTGAACGCGGCTGGCCGTCGGCCGCCAGGATCTGCGAGCTGCTCTTCGGATGCGCCCCCATCCACAGCTCTGCCATCGGCAGATTGCCCGGGTTGGCGATGCCATACAGTTCAGTTAAGGCGGTGTGGCTTCCCCATGCATAGTTCTGCACGGCGTTAATCAGCTTTTGCATTCTCAATCCCTGTTTCAAACAAAGTAAATTTTATCGCCCTATTAAACCAGCAAACGGTGGAGAAGCAACTGCTGAAAGAAAAAGTCGTCCTTGTCTCAGTTTTTGTTAAAAAATTGTGTAAGATTGTTCGACTCGCTTTTCTACAGGCACATGGAGTCCCTGCCTGAAACATAATCAGCCAAAGCAGTAAGTGAGAGTACAATGTCGAATAAACCGTTTGTTTACCAGGATCCTTTTCCGCTCAAAAAGGATGACACCGAGTATTATCTCCTCAGCAGTGATTACGTCTCCGTCGCCGAATTCGCCGGCCAGGAAGTGCTAAAAGTTGACCCTCAGGCGCTGACCCTTCTGGCGCAGCATGCTTTCCACGACGCCTCCTTTATGCTTCGCCCTGCGCATCAGCAGCAGGTGGCGGATATCCTTAACGATCCGGAAGCCAGCGAAAACGATAAATACGTCGCGCTGCAGTTCCTGCGCAACTCGGATATCGCCGCCAAAGGTATTCTGCCCACCTGCCAGGACACCGGCACCGCGATCATCATGGGTAAAAAAGGCCAGCGCGTGTGGACCGGCGGCGGCGATGAAGCCGCCCTGGCGCAGGGGGTGTATAACACCTATATCCAGGACAACCTGCGCTACTCGCAGAACGCGCCGCTGGATATGTATAAAGAGGTTAACACTGGCACCAACCTGCCGGCGCAGATCGATCTCTATGCTACCGATGGCGATGAGTACAAATTCCTCTGCATCGCCAAGGGCGGCGGCTCGGCGAACAAAACCTATCTGTACCAGGAAACCAAAGCGCTGATCACCCCGGCGAAGCTGAAAAATTACCTCGTCGAGAAGATGCGCACCCTCGGTACTGCCGCCTGTCCACCGTACCATATCGCCTTCGTGATCGGCGGTACCTCGGCGGAAGCGACGCTGAAGACCGTGAAGCTGGCGTCCACCAAATACTACGATGGCCTGCCGACCGAAGGTAACGAGCACGGCCAGGCGTTCCGCGACGTGCAGCTGGAGCAGGAGCTGCTGCTGGAGGCGCAGAACCTTGGTCTCGGCGCGCAGTTCGGCGGCAAATACTTTGCCCACGATATCCGCGTGATCCGTCTGCCGCGTCACGGCGCTTCCTGCCCGGTAGGAATGGGGGTTTCCTGTTCCGCCGACCGCAACATCAAAGCCAAGATTAACCGCGACGGCATCTGGATCGAGAAGCTGGAGAGCAACCCGGGGAAATATATCCCTGAGCATCTGCGCCAGGCCGGGGAAGGCGAAGCGGTGAAGGTAAATCTTAACCAGCCGATGAGCGAGATCCTGGCGCAGCTGTCGCAGTATCCGGTATCCACCCGCCTGTCGCTGAGCGGGACTATCATCGTCGCCCGCGATATCGCCCACGCTAAGCTGAAGGAGCTTATCGACAACGGCGAGGCGCTGCCGCAGTACGTCAAAGATCACCCGATCTACTACGCAGGTCCGGCCAAGACGCCGGACGGTTACGCCTCCGGCTCTCTGGGGCCGACCACCGCAGGCCGCATGGACTCTTACGTTGATCTGCTGCAGTCCCATGGGGCGAGCAAGATCATGCTGGCGAAAGGCAACCGCAGCCAGCAGGTCACCGACGCCTGCCACAAACACGGCGGCTTCTACCTCGGCAGCATCGGCGGCCCGGCGGCAGTGCTGGCCCAGCAGAGCATCAAGAGCCTCGAGTGCGTGGCCTATCCGGAGCTGGGTATGGAGGCTATCTGGAAAATTGAAGTGGAGGATTTCCCGGCCTTTATCCTCGTTGATGATAAAGGCAATGACTTCTTCCAGCAGATCCAGACCTCGCAGTGCGCCCGCTGCGTGAAGTAACCCAGGCCGCCCTTCGGGGCGGCGCTGGTCGATGACAAACCTCATTTCGTTAGGGTGAGCGCTTTTCTGCCGGGCGGCGGCTTTCGCCTTACCCGGTCTACGAAAAACAGCAATATCAATAAGTTATGCAGTTCTCTGTAGGCCCGCGCAATCGCAGCGCCGCCGGGCAATCCCGACGATTGCATTTTGTCAGCGGTCTGGGCTGCCCCTCGGGGCGGCTTTTTTTATGTCGCTTCGCGGCACGAACCACCAAAACAACTTATCAATCTGGCCAATACTTAGTCTTTTAAGCAGGTGAGCTTTGTCGCTATGACGCACTTTTCATCCAAGGAGAAAGTAATGACAACGCATCGCAGTGAAAAAGACTCGATGGGCGCCATCGAGGTCCCGGCCGATAAACTCTGGGGCGCCCAGACCCAGCGCTCGCTGGAGCATTTCCGCATCTCGACCGAAAAAATGCCCGGGGAGCTGATATACGCCCTGGCGCTGACCAAGCGGGCGGCGGCGAAGGTTAACCAGGATCTCGGACTGTTGACGGCGGAGAAAGCCGGGGCGATCGTCGCCGCCGCTGACGAAGTGCTGGCCGGAAAGCACGCGCAGGAGTTCCCCCTGGCTATCTGGCAGACCGGCTCCGGCACCCAAAGCAATATGAATATGAACGAGGTGCTGGCCAACCGCGCCAGTGAACTGCTCGGCGGAGAACGGGGGATGGCGCGAAAAATTCATCCCAATGACGATGTGAATAAGAGCCAGAGCTCAAATGATGTATTCCCCACCGCCATGCACGTCGCGGCGCTGATTGCCCTGCGGGAAAAAGTGATCCCGTCGCTGCAGGCGCTGCGGGCGACGCTCAATGAAAAAGCGGTGGCCTTCAGGGATATCGTCAAGATCGGCCGCACCCATCTGCAGGACGCCACGCCGCTCACCTTAGGCCAGGAGATCTCCGGCTGGGTGGCGATGCTGGACCATAGCCTGAAGCACATTGAAGCCAGTCAGCCGCATCTTGCCGAGCTGGCGCTGGGCGGGACGGCGGTAGGCACCGGGCTGAATACCCATCCGGAATATGCCGTACGCGTGGCGGCCGAGCTGGCGTCGCTCAGCGGACAGCCATTTGTCACCGCGCCGAACAAATTCGAAGCGCTGGCCACTGTGGATGCCCTGGTCCATGCCCACGGCGCGCTGAAAGGCCTGGCGGCCTCGCTGATGAAAATCGCTAACGATGTCCGCTGGCTGGCCTCCGGCCCCCGCTGCGGCATTGGTGAAATCGCCATCCCGGAAAACGAGCCAGGGTCATCGATTATGCCGGGCAAGGTTAACCCAACCCAGTGCGAAGCTCTGACCATGGTCTGCTGCCAGGTGATGGGCAACGACGTGGCGGTGAATATCGGCGGTGCTTCCGGCAACTTTGAGCTTAACGTCTATCGCCCGATGGTCATCCACAACTTCCTGCAGTCGGTGCGTCTGCTGGCGGACGGTATGGCGAGCTTTAACGAGCACTGTGCGGTGGGTGTTGAACCGAATCGCGAGCGGATCAGTCAGTTGCTCAATGAGTCGCTAATGCTGGTTACTGCGCTGAATACCCATATCGGCTACGACAAGGCGGCGGAAATCGCTAAAAAAGCGCACCATGAGGGGCTGACTCTCAAAGCCTCGGCGCTGGCGCTGGGCTACCTGACGGAAGCCGAATTCGACAGCTGGGTGCGCCCGGAAGAGATGGTCGGCAGCCTGGCTATTCGCTAGCCAGCCAGAGGTGCAGGCGCGGGATAAGCAATCTCAGCGACTGCGCCTCCGGTTTGTAGCGATACTGCACATTGTCGGCATCATAGTTCAGCAGCTCGCCAATATCCGGTACGCTGACCCCCCGGCTGCCGGACATCAGGGCGATCAGCGGGCTGGGGCAGGCGTACTGTACCTGTTTCTGCTCGCCGGCGTACCAAACGCGGGCGATCGGCTGGACTTTCACCGGTCGTTTTATTTTCAGCCGCGCCCGCTGCGGCAGGGCGGCGATATCCTGATACTCCCTTTCCAGTTTGCTCTGCCACTGCTCCCGGGTCCACGGCGGCACCGCCCGCGGCGCTTGCAGGCTTTTCTCCAGCATCATCAACACCTGGTCGCGGGTCAGATTCTTGATGACGTGCTTATTGGCCCAGCCGAAGCGGATGGTGCTCGGGTCGACGAGGGGCGTCAGCGTGCGGTAGGCGCTTAGGGTGATCAACCCCGGCAAATGACGGTGTACCCACTCAAAACGGGCGGTGGGGGGCAGGCCGGAGTCGACGGTGACGATCTTCTCGAAGGTGGCCTTCAGGGCATTGATATGCTGAATACGCGCCAGCAGATCCTGCTGCTCCGCGGCGGTAACCTGCAGGCAGATAGCCCCCGGCAGGCGTACGGCGGCCTTGCTGCTGCGGTTTTCCGATTGCTGCTGGATAAACAGATGGCTGTAGTGGCGCAGGGCGCGCGCCAGGGCCGTCTTGCCGATGTGCTGCACCACCGGAATGGTGGCCAGCGGATCGTGCTCGGCATCCTTACCGATCGCCGGCAGTTCAAATACCCGGCCCGCCAGCAGACGGCAGTCACTTAACGCCTGCTGGAGCGCCTGCAGCTCCAGCTCGATCTGGCGAAAGGTATTATTCAGACGTTCAACGAGGTCGTAGCTGGCCATTATTACCACCTTAGTTACAACATACTATTAGATTTTTGCAGCATACCCAGCCCGCGGCTTCTGCGCAAGTTTTATTCAGGCAGAGGTGAAATCAGGCAGCTGATGATAGACCGGCCAGCTAAAGCAGAAGCGGGCGCCGCCGAGAGGGCTGGCCTCGCAGCGCACCTCGCCGCCCATCGCCTGGGCGATACTGTGGACAATCGCCAGGCCGAGGCCGCAGCCTCCTGTCGCCCGGTCCCGGCTGGGGTCAAGGCGGACAAAGGGCTCAAACACCCGCTCGCGCTCCTCGGGGGCGATTCCCGGGCCGTCATCCTCAACCAGCAACGATGCGCGCGAACCCTGCAGCGTCAGGCTGACCGCCACCCGCTGGCTGCTGTAGCGCAGGGCGTTATTGACCAAATTATCCAGCACCCGCTCCATCAGTCGCATATCCAGCGCGCCGTAGTTACCGTGGGTCAGCGTCGCCAGGGCGACCTCGCGCTGTGGGTTAACCATCTGGATATCCTCGACGTGATCGCTGATCCAGGCGGGAAAATCGGGAGTCGTCAGGCTGAGCTCCGTCTGCGGGCGGTCGAGGCGGGCGTAGGTCAGGAGCTCTTCAATCAGCGCCTCCAGCTGACCGATATCGCGGTTCAGCGCCTGCGATTCCGCCTCGGTGAGATTCTCGCTCATCTCCAGACGGTAGCGCAGGCGTACCAGCGGTGTCCTGAGTTCATGGGCGATGCCGTCAATCAGCTGCTTTTTGCTGGCAATAAGCGCATTAATGTTATCGGCCATTTGGTTAAAGGCCACCCCGAGCCGCTCGAAGCTGGACATACTGTCGAAGTGAATGCGCTCGCTGAGGTGACCTTCGCCAAAGCGCTGGGCGGCCGTCTCAATGCGCAGCATGTCCTGCCAGTGCGGGCGCATCCAGATAAACACCGGAAAGGCCAGCGAGATAGCAATAAACGCCATCAGCGCCACGTCCAGCAGGCGCATCTCATGCAGAAAATAGAGATAGGGCACCGGGCCCACCGACAGCACATAGTGGCTGCGGGGAATGCGCTGAATAAAGGTGTACTGATCGTCGAGGGCGACGATATCGCCGGCGCGCAGGTGCTGCATCGAGCTTTCCGACAGCTTAAATTTGCTGATCGGCTCGATGTGCAGATCAAACGATAAATTCAGGTCCAGCTCTTTAAGGGTCTTGCTCCAGTCGCGCGGCGGTATCTCCCGCAGCTCGCTGCGCATCAGATACAGCGAGCTTTTCATCAAATCGTCAAGCGACTGCCGTCCGGCGCGCTCCGCGGTAAATTTATAGACCAGACCGACCAGCATGGTCATCACCAGAAAGCAGACGAAGAGCAGAAGATAGAACTGCACGAACAGCTTTTTCATTACATTACCGCGTATTCAAGAGAAACCTGTCTGGCGCCCCAGGGGCATCTTCTGCGCGTCGGGGAGTCAATGTTATCGATATCCCCGGGCGAGGCGCGGGGAAATCATAGATACGCTATCAAAGCAGGGTTTATGCCCCCTGACAATAGCCAGCCTGGAGACAGAACGGTAAAAAGGTGACAGTGTCACTCGATGCGGTGATTTCTTCACCCTCGGGGGGAGCAGGGCAATCGTATTTTGTGCGTCGATGGATACGCTACTCACGATAATAAGGAATGTCTACCGGATAGGTGGTCGTCAGACTCAGCAGCCGACAGCGCACCAGCTTTTCCGTTTCGGCATACCAGTAAGCAAACTCGCCGGTGGTCTGGTGGTAAATCATCTGATCGAGGTTGGCAAACGGGATCACCAGCAGCGGCCCCTGGCGAACGTGGCCGCCGCCGGTTTCAAAGTCATGCTGCCCCCAGGATTGCTGGGTATGTTCATAGCGATGAAGGATCACCTCGATTTGCCCGCGCTGCGGACAGAGGAGTCGAATATCGGCGTTGTCGAGGGAAAAAGCCCAGCCAGAGAGAGAAGTGAACAGTGAGAGTGCCAAAAGTACAACGTATTTCATCATGCAAAAGTCCTGTGTTTTCAGGCTTTATGCCACTCTGACAGCGGTAAGTCCTTGAGCACAATCATATTGAGGAGTTATGTGATGGGGTTCTGTACGGCTAATTCTATTGATTTAATCAATATGACAAGTTCCGGTGATGAATGTGCGCGCCAGGGACGAACGCAGCAGGCAGCAAACGTGATAACTTTGCCGCCGGCGAGTGCGCGATGAGCGGGCCCCTCGCAGGGCCGCAGAAGGGCTGCTTAGTTATCCCAGGCGTGAGGGGCGAACAGGTAGCCTTTGTTGCGAACGGTCTTAATACGATAGGGCTCCGTGGCGTTGTCGAGCAGTTTTTTGCGCAGGCGGGAGATAGCCACGTCGACGCTGCGATCCATCCCGTCATAGGTAACGCCGCGTAAATTTTTCAGCAGTGCGTCGCGGTCCATAATCTGCCCGGCGTGGGTGGCCAACTCCCACAGCAGATCGAAATCGGCGGTCGACAGGGCGACGTTTTCTCCGCCAAGCAGCACCTGGCGGTTGACCGGGTCAATGGTCAGCGAGCCGAAGGAGATGGTTTTATGTGGCGTGAGCGTTGAGGAGGCGGATCCGGCGCCTGCCGGAGCAATATGCTGGCGCAAATGCAGACGCAGTCGCGCGAGAAGTACCGCTGGCGGGGTGGTTTTCAGAATATAATCGCTGGCGCCCATCTCCAGGGAGAGGATATGGTTCATATCGCTGTCGAGCGAAGTCAGCAGGACAATCGGCCCTTGCCATTGCCCGCGCAGATCGCGACAGAGCGTCATTCCGTCCTTGCCGGGCAGCATAATGTCCAGCAGCACCAGATCCGGTTTCTCCCGCGCGATCACCTCCTCAGCGCGGTCGCCGCGAGGCTCGACCACCACATCCATATCATGCTTGCCGAGATAGGCGGCGATCAGCGTGCCTACCTCAGGGTCATCCTCAACAAAAACGATTTTATTCATGTCTATTGCACATCAGTAAAAGAAGTAACATACACCGCACTTATTTTACCCGCCATTACTCTTTTATAAACAGCGTTAAATCCGCTATGCTGCCCTAACTTATTGATTCACTGTTAAGGCATACGGGCATGGGGCTGTTAATCAAAGGGCTGTTGGGAGCGCTGGTGGTGGTGCTGATTGGCGTGCTGGCGAAAACCAAAAACTACGCTATCGCTGGCCTGGTCCCGCTGTTTCCCACCTTTGCGCTCATCGCCCATTATATTGTCGCCAGCGAGCGGGGGATCGAAGCCCTGCGCGCGACCATCGTATTCGGCATGTGGTCGATTCTTCCCTATTTTATCTATCTGCTGTCACTGTGGTATTTCACCGGGATCATGCGCCTGCCGTTGGCGCTGGCAGGCGCGGTGGGATGCTGGGGGCTGTGCGCCTGGCTGTTAATCCTCGGCTGGAGCCGTTTCCACTAGCGCAGCGGGCGGCCGCCGTCGACAGCGAATGAGCGGCCGGTAACGTAGCGGCTGGTAAACAGGTAATCGATGAGATCGCTAATCTCTTTTTCGCCAGGGGCGATTTTCATCAGCGATTTATCCAGCGCCTGTTGACGATAGGCCTCGTCGTCACCCTCATTAAACATGATTAGCGACGGCGCAATGGCGTTGACCTTAACCTCTGGCGCCAGCTTGCGAGCGAAGGAGCGGGTCATGTTATCCAGGGCGGCTTTGCTGGCGGCGTAGGCGATATGTTTGTCGCTCCCGCGCTCCACCACGTAATCGGTGATATGGATAATGTCGCTGGCGGCATGGCCATGGCCGCGCAGCAACGCCTCCAGGGCATGGTTGAGCAGATAGGGGGCGTGGACGTGGATCTGCATCATGCGGTTGATGACGGTGCTCAGCGGGACGCCCGGCTTTTCCGCCATCCAGTCGCTGGCGTTATGGATGATGGCGCGCAGACCGTCGGTGTGTGATTTGACCGCTTCAGCGAAGGTCAGAATGCCGTCATCGCTGCTAAAATCGGCCTGCAGGCAGAGCGCGCCCGCTTCGCGCAGGCCGTCAATCGCCGGATAGGGCGTACGATAGCTGACGATGACCGGCTGGCGCTGCTGCAGAAAATGGTGTGCCAGAGCGAGGCCGATGCGGCGGCCTGCTCCTGTGATCAGAATCGGGCGGGGCTGTTGTTCAGCCATGGGTATCTCCTATGCGTTCTGCGGCAGGGCGACCGCTTACCCCACCAGCATCCACGTTGCCGGCACAGCGGCAACCAGCAATAAACCAATTAGCGCCACTTCGCGGCGTTTGAGCGAACGATCGTGCTGGTGCGTACGTCGGGCGTACAAAAAGACCAGAAGACCCGGAGCGTAAAGTACCACCGACAACAGCAAATGCACAGGCCCCGACGCGTATAATAACCATATGCCATAAATACAGGCGCCGATAGCCACCGCTTTATGCAGCGGGCGAGTGGCGATTTTCAGCAGAAAGGCGCCGACCAGCAGATAAGGCACGAGAATCATCTCAGAGGCAATGGTCAGCAGCGTGCCGTAGTCCGATCCGGTCAGCCAGATCAGCACCAGCGATACCTGAACGCTGATATTGGTCAACCACAATGAGGAGGAGGGGGCGTTGTTGCTATTCTGACGGGCAAACAGGCGCGGGAAGGCTTTATGAGTGGCGGCGAGGAAAGGCACCTCCGCGGCCATGATGGTCCAGCTGAGATAAGCGCCGCACACCGACACGATCAGCCCGGCGGCAATGACGATCTCCCCCCACGACCCCATCAGCCTGACCATCAGTCCCGCCATCGACGGGTTGCGCATTTCGGCCAGTTCGCTGCGCGGCACGACGCCCAGCGACAGCAGGGTGACCAGCACGCCGCAGGCTGCCAGCAGCCGAATCACCTGGTTGGCCTCGCCCAGCAGCACGCTGGAAACCATGTAAGAGGTGACCAGACTGGTCGCCAGCGGCAGCAGCTTGAACATCAGGTTGCAGAGGACGGCGAGGGTGAGATACAGGCCGAAACCCTGTATGTGCCGGGAAAGTTCCACGGCATACTTGAGGCGCGGCTTTTCCTTTTTCACGCCGCTCATGCGGAATCCCCTCCTTTTGCCGCCGTGAGCTGGCCGCCCATGAGTTTGCGGTACTGCGCCGAATTGCGCAAAAGCTGCGCGTGCGTACCTTTGGCAAGGATGCGTCCGTCTTCCATGATGATGATCTGGTCGGCGTTCTGGATGGTGGCCAGCCGGTGGGCGATGACCAGCGCCGTCCTGCCGCGGCTGATGTTGTGGAAACTGCGCTGCACTTCGATTTCGTTCTTTCTGTCCAGGGAGGAAGTCGCTTCATCTAGGATGACGATGGGCGCGTCGCGCAAAAACGCCCTCGCCAGCGCCACGCGCTGCCGCTCGCCACCGGAAAAGCGCATGCCGCGCTCGCCGAGCAGGGTCTGGTAGCCGTCGGGCAGGCTGGAAATGAAATCGTGGATGCTGGCTTCCTTCGCGGCCTGCTCGATCTCCTCGCGCGTGGCATCAGGCTTGCCCATGCGGATATTGTCCTCCACAGTGCCGTAAAACAGGTGACAGTCCTGCCAGACAGCGGCGATCTGATCCTGTATGCCGCCCACGGTCTGCTCGCTGAGCGTTTGCCCGCCTACGCATACGCTGCCCGCCCGCACGGGATAAAAACCCGCCAGAAGCTGGGCAATGGTGGATTTGCCGCTGCCGGAAGCGCCGACGAGGGCGGTCGTGGTGCGCGCCGGGACGTCGAAGGAAACGCCATGGAGCACATCGCCGTCCGCCGGGTCATAGGCGAAGGAGACGTTTTTAAAGCGCACATCAGAGGAGGCGGGCGTTTTAGCGGCAGATCCCTCCTTGGGAAGAAGCGACAAACGCACGGGCTGGTTCTGCAGCTCGACGATGGAATAGGAAGCCACCACGCCGCGATAGCCCATGTGCCAGGCGTTGATGAGGTTGGACATGGGCGCGAAGCATGCGCCGATGAGGAACAGGGCGTAGACCAGCGCGTCCGGCTCCATATGCCCCCCGCGCACTGATACGCGGCGATGGCGATGGCAAAGGCATTGCCAAGCCCTGCGAAAAATTGCAAGACCATGTTTTCCAACATGGTGACGCGAAGCTGGCCCATCACCGCCTGCCGCAAGCGCTCGCCCTTTTGATAGATCGCTTCCTTTTGACGTCCGTTGGCATTGAAAGCCTTGAGCGTACTCATGCCCTGCACGCTGTCCAGACAATCGCTGTAATACTGGGCGTGCGCCTGCATCTCCGCTTCGCCGCGCTTGCGCATCAAGAAGTAAAACAGCATCGGGCAACCCAGCATGCCGAGGCAGCCTGTCAGACATGTCCATGCGGAAGGGCGGTTAAACAGAAACAACGTGGAAACGATCAAAACCGCATTGACTACGGCAGATATGGCGGCGGGCAGATAGATCGTGTAGTATTCGTTGAGGTATTCCACCTTGCTGGAGATCGTAGAGGCAATATTGCCCGTGCGTTCCCGCCCGGTATAGGCGGGGCCAAGAGCAAAGAGTTTGCGCAAAAGCCCATCGCGCAAAGAGGCTTTGATCCCCAGGCTACACTGTTCCGCAGCCAACATTTTTTTCCGCGAAAGCGCATAGCGCAGGGCGATACATATGCCGATGGCCGCAAACACCTGCCACAACTCGGAGAAGAAGAGGATGCGTGCCTCGCCCTGCAGCATACGCACCACAAAGGCTACGCCCAAAGAGATCATCGTACCCAGCAGCGTCAAAATGAGCTGCAAAAAACAGGTCACGGTGATTTTGCCGCCGTGCCCTCGGGCGAAGGCGGCCAGATAGCGGTTGATGAACATACGTCCGTCCTCCCGTTGAAAAGAGAAAGAGGCTGGCCGACAACTGGCCAGCCTCCACAGGGCAGGATTGCAATTATGCGGCTTCGTCCGGGCGCAGTCCGGCGGCAATCAGCTCAACGGCGTCCATGCACTCCAGGCTGGGGAACATCGCCATGCCGGGCACGACGATGAAGCGGTCGTTGACCACGGCGTCCATGTCCATACTGTTCGCCGTGCGTTCCTAAACGAATGGTTTTCCGCATCGCTTTCATCGCTCTTTCTCCTTCGCGCGATATTCGTAAACGATCGTTTTTTGCCCGGATCCGTCCGCAAAGGGCCGCTCGGAAACTTTCGCAAACCCACGTTTCTCATAGAATTCCCAGGACGCGAGCGTGTTCGTCATCAGGCGTACAGAGTCTGCGCCGTCCGCCCTTGCACGCTCCATGAACCGGGCGACCAACGCGGTCCCCAATCCCTTTCGAAAATCCCTCTTGGAGGAGAGCGCCACGAGTTCCAGATCGCAGTCCCGAAAATCGCGATTGTCTCTTTCACGCGCCTGCTGGAAAAAGGCTTCGAACTGCTTCTGAAACGCAGCGGACAACTTGTATCCCCGCAGATAGAACTTCAAGAACATTCTAACCCACGCCCCGTAGTGCCGCGCGGTGTCGCAACGGCTCGTCAGCGCCTTGCTGAAACCCTTGCTGTATTTCCCACTGATAAATCCTACCACTTGCTGCTCGCGCGTAACGGCGACATAGGTGAAATTGCACTTTTCGACCAGAACCTGGCCATAATCGCGCAAAAATGCCCGGTCGTTCGCGTCGATGGGGCAGGAGAAGAATCCCTCGTAGAAGCATTCTCCGCAACCCATTGCGTCTTCTGGGCGATAAGGACGGATCGTAAACATGGTTTACTCCTTTCATAGCAGATATTTCATTTGCCCGGCGGGGCAATTCCATCGCCCCTGTACGCTTCTGAGCCTATACGGTTCCTCGAAAATCCACCCGCACGATCTGCAAGCGCATCGGTCCGTCGGCGATCTTTGCCAGCAGCCGGTGGATGGGCCTGACCGCGGGATCATCCAATTTCTGATAGCCCAGCATGTAGCCCCTGCTGGAAACGGAAAGGCGCGGCGACCATGCTTCCAGCTCTGCCTTTGTATTCTTTACGGAGAAATACGCGCCAACATTTTGGATGCCCGCCTGCTTCACCCATGTTTTCAACATCAGCTTCACGGCGGCCTTGCCCGCGGCGTCAAACACCAGACGTCCGCATGGAAAG
>ERZ772821.628-NODE-628-length-26081-cov-12.855721_pt1 | contig 26081 bp, 8 predicted proteins | sample MGYA00580859_ERZ772821 | MGnify/ENA primary metagenome ERZ772821 (study PRJEB29015, sample SAMEA2737674) | human gut metagenome | biome: human gut; feature: human-associated habitat; material: faeces | place: China | collected 2012 ...
CACATCCCCGGCGGTCCGGCGGAGCTGCTGCTGCGGGATGGGCGCGGCTGGGACCTGACCGCGCCCCGGGCAGAGCTGCGGACCATGTGATCGGATAGGATTTTCACCGTTTCGACGGGAATCCCCTTGTATTTTCCGGGAAAACGCGGTAAGATACGGTGTGATGAAAAATCCGATTTACACAGGAGGTAATCCCTATGATCCAGGTGGACCTGACCCATATGCGGCGATTTATCGCCCTGCCCTATGAGGCGGCGCTGGCGCCCCGCCTGCGCATCGCCCACAACCACTTGCAGAAGAACGATGGGGCCGGAGGCGACTTCACCGGCTGGGTGCGCCTGCCCCAGGAGTATGACCGGCAGGAGTTCGACCGCATCCAGGCGGCGGCCCGGCGCATTCAGAGCGATTCCCGGGCCCTGGTGGTCATCGGCATCGGCGGCTCCTATCTGGGGGCAAGGGGCGTCATCGAGTGCCTGTGCTCCCCCAACTATAACCTCAGGCGCAAGGACACTCCCAACATCTATTTTGTGGGCAACGGCCTGTCCGACCGGCAGCTGCGGGAGACCATGGGGCTGCTGGAGGGGGTGGACTTCTCCGTGAACGTCATCTCCAAGTCCGGCACCACCACGGAGCCTGCCGTGGCCTTCCGGTTCTTCCGGGAGCTGCTGGAGAAGAAATACGGTCCCGACGGCGCGGCCCGGCGCATTTACGCCACCACCGACCGGCAGAAGGGGGCCCTGAAGTCCCTGGCCGATCAGGCCGGGTACGAGACCTTCGTGGTGCCTGACAACATCGGCGGGCGCTACAGCGTTCTTACCGCCGTGGGCCTGCTGCCCATCGCCGTGGCGGGCATCGACATCCGGGCCCTGATGCAGGGGGCCGCCCGGATGCAGGAGGTCTGCACCGCCGGAGATATGGAGCAGAATCCCGCCTGGCAGTATGCCGGGGCCCGGTACCAGCTCTACCGCGCCGGGAAAAAGATCGAGATCCTGGCCTCCTATGAGCCGTCCTTCCGGTTCATGTCCGAGTGGTGGAAGCAGCTGTACGGCGAGTCCGAGGGCAAGGAGAACAAGGGCCTGTTCCCGGCCAGCGTGGAGTTCACGGCGGACCTGCACTCCATGGGCCAGTATATCCAGCAGGGGGAGCGCCATCTGCTGGAGACGGTGGTGCGCTTCGATCCGGAGGAGCAGGAGAGCACGGTGCCCTTCGACGCCGCCGACGGCGACGGGCTGAACTTCCTGGCGGGCAGGACCATGGACTTTATCCGCACCCAGGCCATGGACGGCACCCTGCTGGCCCACGAGGAGGGCGGCGTGCCCAACATCATCCTGCGCTGCGGGGCTCTGAACGCGGACACCCTGGGGCAGCTGATCTATTTCTTTGAATATGCCTGCGGCCTGTCGGGCTATTTGCTGGACGTGAACCCCTTCGACCAGCCGGGGGTGGAGGCGTATAAGAAGAACATGTTCGCCCTGCTGGGCAAGCCCGGCTATGAGGACATGGGCCAGGCCCTGCGGGAAAAGCTGGGCCGGTAAAAAACCGTATATTTTCCCATTGCCATTTCCGTCAAGTTATGGTATGGTATACATATATGCAAAAGGAGTGATCTCTTATGGTTAGATTGATTATGGGCGACAACGGCGCGGGCAAGACCAAGCAGCTCATCGAGCTGGTTCATGCCTCCGTGGCCGAAGAAGGCGGCTGTGTCGTCTGCATCGAGCCCGGCGCGGACATGACCTACGACATCAAGTCCTCTGTGCGCCTGGTCAACGCCGGTGAATACCACTTGGATTCTTTTGAGTGCCTGCGGGGCTTCATCAGCGGTCTGTATGCGGGCAATTACGATATTTCCCACGTCTATGTGGACAACCTCTGCAAGATCGTACATAGCGAGGACTTCGCCGCCGTGGAAAAGTTCCTGCACTGGCTGGACAGGTTCAGCGACGCCAACACCGTGAAGTTCACCGTGACCCTCACCGCCGACGCTTCCGTGGCCACCGAGGGCATGCGCAAGTATCTGTAACCGAATCAAGTAAAAAAATCCGCAGGGCACAGCCTTGCGGATTTTTTATGGAGCGCAGAGAATCAAAGGTTCTATGCAATAGCCCCGGGACGCTATTGCGTCCCGGGGCTTGATTGTTACCTTACGGAACCCTTGCGGAAAGGGGTCAGTTCAGATGCTTTTTCTTGCCCAGCAGCAGGGCGGCGGCAGCCAGCAGGGATACGGAGGCCGCAGCCAGCCACAGAGCGGTGTGAGCCTCGTCGCCGGTCTTGACGCCGGGATTCTCGGGCTCAGCGGGCTTGTAGTTGGGGTCGGTCTCGCCGCAGTTGGTGCACTTGCCGTCCTTGTAATGGTGGCCGGCGGCGGGGATGACTTCGCCCTTCTTCACGACCTCTTGGCACACGGTGCACACCTCGTCGCCGGTGTAGCCATCCTCGGTGCAGGTGGCCGCCTTGGCGCCTACCAGCTGGGTCTTGTGGCCCGGCGCGGGAATAACCTCGCCCTTCTTCACGGTCTCGCCGCAGACGGTGCAGACTTCGTCGCCGGTGTAGCCGTCCTCGGTGCAAGTAGCGGCCTTAGCGCCTACCAGCTGGGTCTTGTGGCCCAGAGCGGGAATAACCTCGCCCTTCTTCACGGTCTCGCCGCACACGGTGCAGACTTCGTCGCCGGTGTAGCCATCTTCCGTGCAGGTGGCGGCCTTGGCGCCTACCAGCTGGGTCTTGTGGCCCAGAGCGGGGATAACCTCACCCTTCTTCACGACCTCCTGGCACACGGTGCACACCTCGTCGCCGGTGTAGCCGTCTTCCGTGCAGGTGGCGGGCTTAGCACCCACCAGCTGGGTCTTGTGACCCAGGGAGGGCAGGGTCTCGGTGCGGGTGTCGGTATAGTTCTTGCCTTCCAGGGTCACGGTGGCGGTATAGGTCCGGACGCCCTCGGTGGAGCAGCCGGGCTGGGTGGTGACCTCGCTGGTGATGCTGGCGGGCAGGACCTTCACATGGCCGGCATCCCGGGCGCAGGCGAAGGAGGCCTCGGCGGCGCCGCAGCCGGTCCAGGTCCACACAGGCTCGCCCCAGGCGTGGCCCAGGGAGGGCAGGGTCTCGGTGCGGGTGTCGGTGTAGTTCTTGCCCTGGAAGGTCACCGTGGCGGTATAGGTCCGGACGCCGGTGCTCTCGCAGGAAGCGGGGGTGGTGATCTCGCTGGTAACAGCGGCGGTGACCTCCTCCACATGGCTGGCGTCACGGCTGCAGGTGAAGGCAGCCTTGGCGGACTCGTAGCCGGTCCAGGTCCAGGCGGCCTCGCCATAGTCGTGGCCCAGCACGCCGATGGTCAGGGCCTCCAGGGTGGTCTCGTTCTTGCCTTCGGCGTCGCTGAACAGCTTGCCGCAGACGGAGCACACCCAGTGGGCCTTGACGCCGGTCTCCTCGCAGGTGGCGGGGACCTCCGCCACGGCGGTGAGGGTATGACCATCGGCGCAGGGATCGGTGGCGCCGTAGGTCATGGTCACGTTGTCGATGGCGAACATGGCGTCGGTATCGTCATAGCCCTGGTTGGCCTTCTTATAGAAGTGGAAGGCGAACTGGGCATTGTCCGTGCAGAAGGCGGCGGGAACGGCAACGTTGGCCGTGCCCATGAACCAATAACCGCTTACCGGCTCCAGATCGGCTGCGGTCCAGATGGTGGTCCAGGTCTGGCCGCCGTCGGTGGTGGCCTCCACGGTCACGGAGCAGTAGTTGCCGATGACGGACTTGAACAGCAGGTAATCGAAGCTCAGCGTAGGCGTCTTGCCGGTGAGGTTCACCACCGGGGAGATGAGATACTCATCCTGCAGCTTATCGCTGCCGCCTGCCATAGGCAGCAGAGGCTTGCGGATGCCGCCCACGCTCCAGCCGCCGCCCCAGGGATCTTCATAGTAATCCATGTCGATGCGGGCCTGCTTGGTGGTGTTGAGGTTTCTGTTGGTGCCCTGGTACCAGGTATAGGGGCTGTCGCTGCGGGTGGACTGGAGGGTCCAGCCGTGGCCGGGGAAGGTCTCGGACTCGAAGTCGTTGTCGAACTGCACGTCGGAGGCCGTCTTGGTGAACAGGGCGGCGATGGTGTGGTTGGCGGTGACATTCTCAAAGGTATAGCTGTCCACCGCGCCCACGCTCTGGCCGTCCACCAGCACATCGGCGATGGCGTAGCCCTCCTGGGCGGCGATGGCGAAGGTCTGGGACGCGCCCTCCTTCACGGACACCTCACCGGCGGGGGTGATGGAGCCGCCCTCACCGGCGGTGGCGGTGATGGTGTACTTCTGGGCTACGGGGCCGTCCTCCACCGCCATCAGCTTCACGTTGTCGATGGCCAGCTGGCCGGTAGTGTCCTCATTGGGATGGACATAGCGGAAGGCAAACTGGACGCCGTCCACATTGTACTCGGCGGGCACGGGAACCTCTGCGCTGCCGGAAATGATGTAGTTGCTGGCCTGCTGGCCGGTATAGCTGTCTTGGAAGTTCCAGATAGCGTTCCACGTCTTTCCGCCGTCGGTAGAAGCTTCCACCGTAGCGGTGAAGGTCTTGTTCTTGATGCCGTACTCGCCGTAGGCGAAGTCGAAGGTCAGCACGCCGTCACGGGTACCGGACAGGTCCACCACCGGGGAGATCAGGTACTCATCCTGTGCACCCTTCCAGTCGTTGCTGATGTAAGCGTGCTTGGAATCATTGCCCTCGTTCTTCCAGTTGTAATAGGTATACTGCTTCCATGTGCTGCTGGTATCCTGCACCTTCACGGTCCAGCCGTGGAAGGGGAAGCTGTCGCCGGCCACATCCTCGAAGTCGTTCTGGAACATCACCACGGGGACGTCGGGAATCTTCTCGAAGGCGGCGGACACGGCATAGCTCTGGTCCATGACCAGGGTGTAGGCGCCGTCCGTCACGTCCACGGTGCGGCCGTTGACCTTCACGGAGGCCAGCTGATAGCCGGGGTCCGGGGTGAAGGTGATCTCGGCGCTTGCGCCGGGGGCGTATCTGGTCTGACCGGCGGGGGCCACGGAGCCGCCCTCATTGGCGGTGGTGGTCAGGGTCACGGTGTCGCTGCTGCCGCCGGGGGCGGTGAGCTTGACGTTGTCCACGGCCAGAGGACCGGTTTCGTGAGTGGGATTCACATAATGGAAGGCGAACTGAACGCCGTCCACTGCATACTGGGCCGGGATAGCCAGCTCCTTGCGTCCGGAAACAACGCCGGACTTCTCGCCATTGTAGCTGTCGAAGAAGTTCCACAGAGCGGTCCAGGTCTGGCCGCCGTCAGTGGATACCTCCACGGTGGCTGTGTAGGTCTTGTTCTGTGCTCCGTAGTAGCCGTAGCCATAGTCGAAGGACAGGGTTGCTTCCTTGCCGGTCAGATTCACCGCCGGGGAGATCAGATACTCGTCCTGCGCGCCGCCGTTCCAGTCATCGGAGATATAGGCGTGCTTGGTGTCGTTGACATCCTTCCAGTTCCAGTAGGTCTGCTGCTTCCAGGTGTAGCCGTTGGTGTTGACACCCTTCAGGCTCCAGCCGTGGAAGGGGAAGCTCTCACCGGTCACAGATTCAAAGTCGTTGTCGAACAGCACCACGTCGCCGGACTGCTGGGCCTTCTGGAAGGTGGCGGAGATGGTGTGGTCCACGCCCACCCGCTGGAAGGTGTAGTAGCTGATGGGGCCGAGATCGGCGCCGTCCACGTTGACGTTGACGATCTCATAGCCCTGGGCGGGAGCGATGTCGAAGGTCTTGCTGGTACCCTTCTTCACCAGGGTCTGACCGGCGGGGGTGATGGTGCCGCCCTCACCGGCGGTGGCGGTGACGGACACATAGTTGTCCCGCTCCTCGGCGTACAGCTGGACGTTGTCCATAGACAGGGTGGAGCCGCCCTTACCGGTGTAGACAAAGGCGAAGCGCAGGTCCTTGCTGCTTTGCAGGCTCTCGGGGATGGTCACCTTGGCCTGGGTCTTGGTCCAGGCGGTGAACAGGCCGGAATCCCGCTGCAGGTTCCAGATCTCCTGCCAGTTCTCGCCGCCGTCGCCGGAGGCCATGACCTGCAGGTTGCAGTGCTTATACTCCACGGTGTACCAATAGGTGGTGTAGAAATCGAAGACCATGTGGACCTCGGTATCCACGCCGCTGATATCGGTGGTGCGGGAGATCAGCCACTCGTCCTGCTGGTTGTCGTCGTCATGATCCACGGCGGCCATGTAGTCCTCGTCGCGGTACCAGGTGTTCAGAGAGCCGCCCTTGCTCTGGACGCTCCAGTCGTCGGGGAGCCACTTCTCGTTGAAGTTCTCGGTCCAGAGGATGTTGGTGGGGGTGATGGTGCCGTGATCGTCGGGGTTGCCGGGAGCACGGACGGTATACACCTTGGAGTTGCCGGCGTAGTCGTGGACGATCATGCCGAAGGTCTCGCCGAAGCCGGTGATGTCATACTCCTTGATGTGGCTGGTGACGCCGGGCTTGTCCTCGCCGAAGCCCTGCATACCATAGAGCATCTCGCTGTTCTTGATGTTGTAGAACACCACGGCCGCCACATACTGGTTATCGGACACGTCCAGGCTCAGATAGTACCGGCCCTCGGACTCGGTGACCTTCAGGTTGTCGGCATGAGGCTCCTCGGTGTCGATGGTGATGGGGAAGGACCAGGAGTGCTTCTGGTTGGTCCCCACGCCATCGCCATAGGGCAGGGTGGCCTCGATGGTCACGGTGGCCTTGGTGTTGTTGGGCAGCTTGGCGTTGTGGGAATCGGTGCCGTACCAGGGCTCGATGCCGTCATATTCGGCGTCCACACCGGCGGGCACAATGCGGTAATAGTCGTAGCTGTAGATGGACTTGCCCACATACTCGCAGTCCTTGCTGTAGTACACCTGGCCGTTGGCGCCGGTGATGGTATACTTCAGGCTCTTGGTGTTGCGCAGCAGGCCGGTGTAGATACCAGTGAGGCTGTCCATGAAGTCATCGTTGTTGGGGGAAATGGCGTTGCGGTCCGCCAGATATGGCACGGTGGTGTAGTTGTTGTCGCCCAGATAGGTGTCCACCGTGTTCTCGCTGGAGGAGGAAAAGGCGGTGTTCATGTACGCCTGGGCCTGGCTGGCGGAGCCGTCCAGCGTCTCCCAGTAATCGGTGGAGTCCATGATGGGGGCCTTGGTCCAGTCGCCGTAGAAGGCCAGGAACGGCAGGCCCAGGTCAATGGGGTCGGTCAGGGCGCTGCCGTCGGCAGCCACCTGGGTCAGGGTCACGAAGCCCTCCACATAGCTGCCGTTGGGGAACTGGGCCAGCATCTTCCGGCCCTCGTCGGTGACGGTAACGGTGACGGTGACATCGGCGGTCTTGCCGGGAGCCACGGACACGCGGTTATTCTCGCAGTTGGTGGTGAAGGTGTGGGGGAGCAGCCGGGAGCTTCCGCTGATGGTGGAGAACTCCTGCCCACTGCCGTTGACATAGGCCTCGGTGGTATCAGTCAGCACCAGGGGGGTCACGTCGTAATACAGGGTGTCGCTGCCGGTGTTGTGGACGGTGAAGTTCATGGTGTACACGCCCTTCATGGCGGGATCGTCCTTCAGCTCCAGCTTGGGACGCTCCATGCCCTCCACGGACAGATAACCCCGGGTATTCACGGCGTCGTTGATGCTCATCAGGCCAGCGCCCTGCTTCCGGGGGGAATAGGGCACGCCGTTGTCGTCATAGATCACATGGGCGGTGCTCATGAGCAGGGTGTCGGTCATGTGCTTGCGCTGGGCGCCGGTCATGCTGTTGTCCCGGGCCTTTAGGGCCTGCTGGACGATGGCCATGCCGCCGGCCGCGTGGGGGGATGCCATGGACGTGCCGTCCATGCTTTCATAACCGCCGGGCACGGCGGCATAGATGCCCGCGCCGGGGGCGGTGATCTCCGGCTTCAGGGTCAGCTCGGGGGTAGCGCCCCAGCTGGAGAAGTCGGCCATGCCATAGGTGGGGGATTCCACCAGGGCGTCGGCGGAGGCCACGGACAGAGTCTTGGTCTGCTGCTGCTTCATGTATTCACCGGCGGCCTGGGAGATGAAGGCGCAGGGGATCTTCCAGTCGGTGATGGACATATACAGCATGCCGGGGACGTTGTTGTACACCAGCATGCCAATGGCGCCGGCGTTGGCGGCGTTGCGCTCCTTCTGCTCATAGTACATGCCGCCGCCCCGCTGCACCAGGGCGATCTTGCCGGTCAGGTCCAGGCCCGCATAGTCCTCCTCCGCGCCGTAGTTGGGAACCACCACATACTCGATGGAGCCCCGGGCGGACAGGCTGCGGAAGGGCTTGGCGTTCTCGTCCTCGCTGATGGTGGCGCTGTCCTGATAGGCCAGGTCCTTGCCGCCCACGGTGACATAGGGGCCCTTGACCATGCCGTTGGACACGGCGGCCACGGACAGGGACTCGCCATAGGTGGAGGGCTCGCTGACCAGGCCGTAATCGGGGTTGGAGGCCAGGGCCTTGCCGCCGAAGGCGTCGCCATAGGCGGCGTTATAGGCGTTGCCCGCGGCCACAGCCAGGGACACGCCGCTCTCGCCGGTGCGCTCGAACACGTCCAGCAGGCTCTTGGTGAAGGCGTCCTCGCTGTCATAGTCGATGTAGCCGCAGTCGGAGCCCAGGCTCAGGTTGGCCACGTCCACGCCCAGCAGGATGCAGTCCTCCAGAGCGGCCAGAATGTCCGCATAGGACGCGCCGCCGGTGGACTTGAACACGTTCATGTTGATGATCTGGGCCTGGGGAGCCACGCCCATGGCGGCCTCGTTGACGCCGGTGTTGCCGGCGGCGGTGGAGGCAACGTGGGTGCCGTGGCTGCCCTTATCGCCGGGCATGCCGTCCTTGTCCCTGTCGCCGTAGTCAAACTGGAAGGGGATCTTGGCGCTGTAATACAGGTCGGACACGCTGATGCCCTTGACGATGCTCTCCACCTGGAAATCATAAGTCTCCAGCATGGACTGGAGCTTCTCCCGGGTCAGGGAGGGGCTCTTGGGGGCGGTCTTGAAGATCTCGTGGCCCATGTCCACGCCGGTATCCAGAATGGCCACCAGCATTCCCTCGCCGGTGAAGCCCGTGGTATTATAGATACCGCCGCCGATCATCCGGTTGCTGTTGGCGGTGTCGGGCAGCAGCTCAAACGTGGGGGGAATGAAGGCGGACTGCACGCAGTCCAGATTCCGGATGGCCTTGTACTGGCCATAGGTCACTGTGGCGGAAAAGCCGTTGAGCAGGGTGGTATACTGCCGCTGGGGCTCCACCTGCCCGTCAATGGCCCGGTTGATCTGAGCCAGGGCGCTCTTCTGCGTGCGCAGCAGGGCGTTGACCTGGGCCCGGGAATCCGGGTCGGCCACGGAGTCGTTGACCACCACGATGATCTCGACTTCGTCGCTGTCGTCGAGCTTCGCGGTGCTCTCCATCTGAATTTTTTCGCCGTTTTTCTGGCCGCTGCGCAGGACCTGGCGGGCGATATCGTTGGCGATACCGCTGACCGTGGTTTCCTGCAGGGAGGCGTTGACCTCCTGCTCAGCTGCCTGGGCGAATGCCGTCACCGGCAGGGCGGTCAGGATCATCAGAACCGCCAGAGCCAGTGCGCAGCACCGTTTGATAGCTGTCATCTCGTTCCTCCTATAAAATATATTGTCCGCCGCTGCATAAAAGCTCAGCGCGACTTACATATTATACCAGCTTTTGGACTTTAATGCAATGACGTAACGGCATAAAATGCCAAAATATTTTCCAAATTTTCCGGCATTCTCCGGTCAAAAAAACGGCCCCGGGCCAGACACCCGGGGATGGAGCTTTCCGGCGCGCTGCAAGGCTATGCATTTGCGGACCGTCCGCGGCTCCGTCCGGCGGATCGCGCGGGAAATGCCCGCAATTTCGAAAAATCCCTTGCGCAGCATAAAAATACGGTGCCTGCGAAAAATCCCGCCGGGAATCCGAAAAAATCGGGCTCCCGGCGGGGTTTTATGTTGACAAAGGGGCCACGCCTGTGGTACAATAAGACGCTATATTGAGAAAATGGGGCCTGATGCCCCATTTCAAATCTGCTGTTATGATACCAGCTTTCCCCCAAAATTACAAGTGGGCTCGGGCGAAAACAAACAACCGGGCCGAGCGTGTCAAAATCCCGGGAGAGCGGTTCCCAAGGAAAAGCACGGAGAAAATGCGAAAAGAAAGGCGTGAGTATTGAAGATGGCCAAGGACAAGTATTATGGCAAGACCCTGCGCAAGAACTTTGCCAGACACGAAGAGGTCATGGCGATGCCCAACCTGCTGGAGATCCAGAAGAAATCCTATCAGTGGTTCCTGGACACCGGCCTGCGGGAGGTTTTCGCCGACGTGGCCTCCATCGGCGACTATGCCGGCAACCTGGAGCTGAGCTTCATCGACTACAGCATGGACGAGAAGCCCAAGTACGACGTGGAGGAGTGCAAGGCCCGGGACGCCACCTATGCCGCCCCCATGAAGGTCAGCGTGCGCCTGCACAATAAGGAGACCGGCGAAATCAAGGAGCAGGAGATCTTCATGGGCGATTTCCCCCTGATGACCCACTCCGGCACCTTCGTCATCAACGGCGCCGAGCGCGTGGTGGTCAGCCAGATCGTCCGCTCCCCCGGCATCTACTACGGCAAGGAGATCGACCTGAAAACCGACCTGCCTCTGCTGACCTCCACGGTGATCCCCTACCGGGGCGCGTGGCTGGAGTATGAGACCGACAGCAGCGAGGTGTTCTGGGTCCGCATCGACAAGAACCGCAAGCTCCCCATCACCTGCCTGATCCGGGCCCTGGGCCTGAAGACCGACGGCGAGATCCTGGACCGCTTCGGCGACGATCCCCGCATCGTGACCACCATGGAAAAGGACACCTGCAAGTCCTATGAGGAGGCCATGCTGGAGATCTATCGCAAGCAGCGCCCCGGCGAGCCCCCCACGCTGGACTCCGCCGAGAACCTGATGCAGGGCCTGTTCTTCGACCCCCGGCGGTATGACCTGAGCACCGTGGGCCGGTATAAGTTCAACAAGAAGCTGACCCTGTGGGCCCAGGCCAAGGGTCAGAAGCTGGCCGAGCCCGTGGCCGACCCCGCCACCGGCGAGCTTCTGCTGGAGGAGGGCCACGTCCTCTCCGGCGACGACTGCCGCACCCTGGACGCCATCGGCGTGGGTATGGTGAAGGTCCGGCTGGAAAACGGCGAGGTCATCCGCATTTTCACCAACCGCATGTGCGACATGAGCCGCTATGTGGACTTTGACCCCAAGACGGCCTGCGGCATCAAGGAGCGGGTGCGCTTTGACGTGCTGCAGGAGCTGCTGAGTCAGTATCAGGGCGAGGAGCTCATCGAGCAGTGCCGCCTGCAGGCGGACCGCCTGGTGCCCAAGCACATCATCGTGGACGATATCCTCACCTCCATCAACTATATGAACGTCCTGGCCCACGGCCTGGTGCAGAAGGACGATATCGACCATCTGGGCAACCGCCGCCTGCGCTGCGTGGGCGAGCTGCTGCAAAACCAGTTCCGCATCGGCTTTTCCCGCATGGAGCGGGTCATCCGGGAGCGGATGACCATCCAGGATCTGGACATTGTCACGCCCCAGAGCCTCATCAACATCCGGCCCGTTACCGCAGCCATCAAGGAGTTCTTCGGCTCCAGCCCCCTGAGCCAGTTCATGGACCAGACCAACCCCCTGGCCGAGCTGACCCACAAGCGGCGCCTGTCCGCCCTGGGCCCCGGCGGCCTCAGCCGCGAGCGCGCCAACATGGAGGTCCGCGACGTGCACTACAGCCACTATGGCCGCATGTGCCCCATCGAGACGCCTGAAGGCCCCAACATCGGCCTGATCTCCTATCTGGCCACCTATGCCCGGGTCAATGAGTACGGCTTCATCGAGGCCCCCTTCCGCCGGGTGGACCGGCCCTCCGGCCGCGTCACCGACGAGATCACCTATATGACCGCCGACGTGGAGGATCAGTACGTGGTGTGCCAGGCCGCCGAGCCTGTGGACGAAAACGGCTGCCTCATCGGCCCCCGTATCACCTGCCGCCACCAGGACGAGACCATCCAGGTGGAGCCGGAATACGTGGACTACATGGACATCTCCCCCCGTATGATGGTGTCCATCGCCACGGCCATGATTCCCTTCCTGCCCAACGACGACGCCAACCGCGCCCTGATGGGCGCCAACATGCAGCGGCAGGCCGTGCCTCTGCTGCGGCCGGAGGCCCCCATTGTGGGCACCGGTATGGAGCACAAGATCTGCCTGGATTCCGAGGTGGTGGTGCTGGCCGAGGGCGACGGCGTGGTCACCAAGGTAGACGCCACCAACGTGTCCGTCCGCTATGACAGCGGCGAGACCAAGGACTATAAGCTCATCAAGTTCCTGCGCTCCAACCACGGCACCTGCATCAACCAGAAGCCCATCGTTTCCGTGGGCGAGCGGGTCCACGGCGGCGACGACCCCACGGTGCTGGCCGACGGCCCCGCCACCGATCAGGGCGAGATCGCCCTGGGCCGCAATATCCTGGTGGGCTTCATGACCTGGGAGGGCTACAACTACGAGGACGCCGTGCTGCTCAACGAGCGGCTGGTGAAGGAGGACGTTTACACCTCCATCCATATCGAGGAGTATGAGATCGACGCCCGGGATACCAAGCTGGGGCCCGAGGAGATCACCCGGGATATCCCCAACGTGGGCGAGGACGCCCTGAAGGACCTGGACGAGCGGGGTATCATCCGCGTGGGCGCCGAGGTCCACGCAGGCGACATTCTGGTGGGCAAGGTCACCCCCAAGGGCGAGACCGACCTCACTGCCGAGGAGCGGCTCCTGCGGGCCATCTTCGGCGAAAAGGCCCGGGAGGTCCGGGACACCTCCCTGAAGGTGCCCCACGGCGAAAGCGGCATCATCGTGGACGCTAAGGTGTTCACCCGGGAGGCCGGCGACGAGCTGGGGCCCGGCGTGAACCAGGTGGTCCGTGTGTATATCGCCCAGCGGCGCAAGATTCAGCCCGGCGACAAGATGGCCGGCCGCCACGGCAACAAGGGCGTGGTGTCCCGGGTGCTGCCCCAGGAGGATATGCCCTTCCTGCCCGACGGCACCCCCCTGGACATCGTGCTGAACCCCCTGGGCGTGCCCTCCCGTATGAACATCGGCCAGGTGCTGGAGGTCCATCTGGGCTACGCCGCCAAGACTCTGGGCTGGAAGGTGGCCACCCCCATTTTCGACGGCGCCACCGATAAGGACATCACCGAGGCCCTGACCCAGGCGGGTCTGGACCCCCAGGGCAAGAGCTGGCTGTATGACGGACGCACCGGCGAGCGGTTCGACAACAAGGTCACCGTGGGCTATGTGTACTTCCTGAAGCTGCACCACCTGGTGGACGATAAGATCCACGCCCGGTCCACCGGCCCCTACTCTCTGGTGACCCAGCAGCCCCTGGGCGGCAAGGCCCAGTTCGGCGGCCAACGCTTCGGCGAGATGGAAGTCTGGGCCCTGGAGGCTTACGGCGCGGCCTATACCCTGCAGGAGATCCTGACGGTGAAGTCCGACGACGTCACCGGCCGCGTGCAGACCTACGAGGCCATTGTCAAGGGCCACAACGTGCCCACCCCCGGCGTGCCCGAGTCCTTCAAGGTGCTGGTGAAGGAGCTGCAGTCCCTGTGCCTGGATATCCAGGTGCTGGACGAGGACGGCAACCAGATCGAGCTGAAGGAGGACGAGAACGCCCCGGATTCCTTCAACCTGGCCCGGATGGACGCCGAGGACGACCGCCGCAGCCGCTACGCCGACGAGAGCGAGCTGGCGGACGCAGGCTTCGACTATGTGCCCGAGGAAGAGGTGGAGGCCTCCTACGACGGCGCGGACGATGAATTTTAAGGAACAGGAGGAGCATAGAGCATGAGTTATCCCACTTTTGACGCCATTAAAATCGGAATCGCTTCTCCGGAAATGATTCGCGAGTGGTCCTACGGCGAGGTGAAGAAGCCCGAGACCATCAACTACCGCACTCTGAAGCCCGAGCGGGACGGCCTGTTCTGCGAGCGCATCTTCGGGCCCACCAAGGACTGGGAGTGCCACTGCGGCAAGTATAAGAAGATCAGCTTCAAGGGCAAGATCTGCGACCGCTGCGGCGTGGAGGTCACCCGGGCCAAGGTGCGCCGTGAGCGCATGGGCCACATCGAGCTGGCCACCCCCGTCAGCCATATCTGGTATTTCAAGGGCATCCCCTCCCGGATGGGCCTGCTGCTGGACATCAGCCCCCGGATCCTGGAGAAGGTCCTGTACTTCGCGGCGTATATCGTCACCGACCCCGGCGAGACCCCTCTGCTGCGCAGCCAGCTGCTGTCCGAGAAGGAATACCGGGACATGCGGGAGAAGTATGAGGACGATTTCGACGCCGGCATGGGCGCCGAGGCCGTGAAGAAGCTCCTGCAGCAGATCGACCTGGAGGAGCTCAGCGCCCAGCTCCATGCGGAGCTGAAAACCGTCACCGGCCAGAAGAAGGCCCGGGTGGTGAAGCGCCTGGAGGTGGTGGACGCCTTCCGCCACTCCGGCAACAAGCCGGAGTGGATGGTCATCGACGTTCTGCCGGTGATCCCCCCGGAGCTTCGGCCCATGGTCCAGCTGGACGGCGGCCGGTTTGCCACCTCTGACCTCAACGACCTGTATCGCCGGGTCATCAACCGCAACAACCGCCTCAAGCGCCTGTTGGAGCTCAGCGCCCCGGACATCATCGTCCGCAACGAAAAGCGTATGCTCCAGGAGGCCGTGGACGCCCTCATCGACAACGGCCGCCGGGGCCGCCCCGTCACCGGCGCCAACAACCGGGCGCTGAAATCCCTGAGCGATATGCTCAAGGGCAAGCAGGGCCGCTTCCGCCAGAACCTGCTGGGCAAGCGCGTGGACTATTCCGGCCGCTCCGTTATCTGCGTGGGCCCCGAGCTGAAGATCTATCAGTGCGGCGTGCCCAAGGAGATGGCCCTGGAGCTGTTCCGCCCCTTCATCATGAAGAAGCTGGTGGAGGACGGCTCCGCCAACAACATCAAGTCCGCCAAGCGCATGGTAGACAAGGGCGTCACCGAGGTGTGGGACGCTCTGGACGTGATCATCAAGGACCACCCCGTGATGCTCAACCGCGCGCCTACCCTGCACCGCCTGGGCATCCAGGCCTTTGAGCCGGTGCTGGTGGAGGGCCGCGCCCTGAAGCTGCACCCCCTGAACTGCACCGCCTTCAACGCCGACTTCGACGGCGACCAGATGGCCATCCACGTCCCCCTGTCCGCCGAGGCCCAGGCTGAGGCCCGCCTGCTGATGCTGTCCGCCAACAACCTGCTGCGGCCCCAGGACGGCGGTCCCGTTACCGTTCCTACCCAGGATATGGTGCTGGGCTCCTACTACCTGACCTTCGAGCGGTTTGAAAACGGCGTCAGCCAGATGGACAACGACGAATACTGGCCCCAGGGCGTGGATTTCTCCCTGGCCGGCAAGAGCTATGACGAGCTTACCGACCAGGAGCGGGCCAACGTCCACATGAACATCTATCGCGACGAGGACGAGGTGCTCATGGCCTATAACGAGCACATCATCGGCGTGCACCAGCCGGTGTGGATCCGCGTCACCAAGGAAGTGAACGGCGAAAAGCTGTCCCATGTGGTCCGGGCCACCGCCGGCCGCATCATCTTCAACCGCAACATCCCCCAGGATCTGGGCTTTGTGAAGCGGTATAACGACGACGGCACCCGTTCCGAGCACTTCTTCGACTATGAGATCACCGAGACCTGCGGCAAGAAGCTGTTGGGCAAGATCGTGGACCGCACCATCAAGCAGTACGGCTTCACCACCGCCGCCGAGGTGCTGGACAACATCAAGGCCACGGGCTATAAATACTCCACCCGGGGCTCCATCACCATCTCCATCGCGGACATGACCGTCCCCGAGAAGAAGTATGAGCTGATCCGGGAGACCGAACAGCGGGTGGTGGACATCGAGGACCAGTACAACATGGGCTTCATCACCGACGAGGAGCGCTATAAGCTGGTGGTCCGCGAGTGGGAAAAGACCACCAACGACGTTACCGACGCCCTGACCGCCAGCCTGGACCGCTACAACCCCATCTTCATGATGGCGGACTCCGGCGCCCGCGGCTCCATGAAGCAGATCCGTCAGCTGACCGGTATGCGCGGCCTGATGGCCAACACCGCCGGTAAGACCATCGAGATCCCCATCAAGGCCAACTTCCGCGAGGGTATGTCCGTGCTGGACTACTTCACCTCCTCCCGAGGCGCCCGGAAGGGCCTGGCCGATACCGCTCTGCGTACCGCCGACTCCGGTTACCTGACCCGCCGCATGGTGGACGTGTGCCAGGATGTCATCATCCGGGAGGATGACTGCGGCGTGCAGAAGGGCATTCTGGTGTCCGAGATCAGCGAAAACGGCCAGGTCATCGAGAAATTCTCCGAGCGCATCCGGGGCCGCTTCCCGGTGCACGACATCACCGACCCCAAGACCGGCGAGGTGCTGATCTCCAAGGATCACATGATGACCGAGAGCGACGCCGCCCTGCTGGAGAGCTTCGACATTCACTCCGCCGAGATCCGCACCGTGCTGACCTGCAAGGCCCACAGCGGCATCTGCGCCAAGTGCTACGGCATGAACCTGGCCACCTCCAAGCCCGTGGGCCCCGGCGAGGCCGTTGGCATCATCGCAGCCCAGTCCATCGGCGAGCCCGGTACCCAGCTGACCATGCGTACCTTCCACACCGGCGGCGTGGCCGGCGGCGACATCACCCAGGGTCTTCCCCGCGTGGAGGAACTGTTCGAGGCCCGCAAGCCCAAGAAGATGGCCACTCTGGCCGAGATCGGCGGCAAGGTCCGCTTCGAGGAGGCCACCAAGGGCAGTCTGCTGAACATCATCGTCACCGCCGACGACGGCGACACCCGCACCTATTCCGTGCCCCACACCGGCCTGCAGGTCCGTGACGGCGACGTCATCGAAAAGGGCAAACAGCTGCAGGACGGCGCCCTGAACCCCCACGACGTGCTGCGGATCCGCGGCGCCTCCGCCGTGCACAACTACCTGATCCAGGAGGTCCTGAAGGTGTACCGCCAGCAGGGCGTGGACATCAACGATAAGCACATCGAGGTCATCGTGCGCCAGATGATGCGCAAGGTCCGGGTGGAGGACGCCAACGACACCGGCCTGCTGTCCGGCGCCATGGCCGACGTCCTGGAGGTGGAGGACGAGAACGAGCGCGTCCGCCAGCGCATCGAAGCGGGCGAGGTCCGGGAGGACGGCGAGCCTCTGCAGGAGGCCACCTATACCCAGCTTCTGATGGGCATCACCAAGGCCTCTCTGGCCACGGATTCCTTCCTGTCTGCCGCGTCCTTCCAGGAGACCACCAAGGTCCTCACCGAGGCCGCCATCAAGGGCAAGGTGGACCACCTGGTGGGCCTGAAGGAGAACGTCATCATCGGCAAGCTGATCCCCGCCGGCACCGGCCTGAACGCCTATCGGCACTTCGCCGAGGAGCTGGTCCCCGTGACGGAGGAGGAGCTTCAGGAGGAGCAGCCCGAAGAGCAGGCCACCGGCGTGGAGGCCCTGCAGGAGGACGCCGCCCAGGTGCTGGAGGAAACTCCCGGCCAGGACGAGCAGGACCAGGAGTAAGACGACTCCGGGCATATACGGTTCGTTACGCAGCCCCCGGCGGATTCCCGCCGGGGGCTGTTTTCTTGCCTTTTTCCCGGCGGCGTGGTACAGTAGGGGTATCCGCACAAGGGAGGAGCCGTTTCGCCATGTCCGCATCCGCCGCCTGCTATCATCTGCCGGGCCTGTTTGAATTTTACGATTTTTACCGGGTGTTTCTGCCGCTGTTCCGGCAGCACCGGGAGTATTTTTACGATTGGTGCCGCATCGCCTCCCTGTATGGCGCACCGGCGGACTGCATCTGGGGCGGCGGCCGGGTGGGTTCCGGGGACCGGGACCCCCGGGAGGTGCTGGCCCTGACCCGGGAATACGGCATCTCCGCCCGGCTGACCTTCAGCAACTCCCTGCTGCGGCCGGAGCACCTGTCGGACCCCCGCTGCAACCGGCTGTGCCGCCTGCTGGCGGAAAGCCCCGGTCCGCAGAACGGAGTCATCGTCCACTCGGACCTGCTGCTGGACCATCTGCGCCGGACCTATCCCGGGCTGTACTCCGTCTCCTCCACCACCAAGGTGCTGACGGATTTTTCCCTGCTGCGCCGGGAGCTGGAGCGGCCGGAGTTCCGCTATGTGGTGGCGGATTTCCGGCTGAACCGGGCCTTCCGCCAGCTGGACACCCTGCCCCAGGCCCTGCGGGACAAGACGGAGCTTCTGTGCAACGAGTGCTGCGCCTTCGGCTGCCGGGACCGGGCCGCCTGCTACCGGTCCGTCAGCCGGGAGAACCTGGGCCTGGAGGGTCCCGTCCACCGCTGCACCGCCCCGGACGCCGCCGGGGGCTATCGCTTCTCCCGGGCCATGGAGAACCCCGGCTTCATCGGCGTGAACGATATCCGGGACGTTTATCTCTCCATGGGCTTTTCCCAGTTCAAGATCGAGGGCCGCAGCCTGGGCACCGCCTTGCTGCTGGAGTTCCTGCTGCACTACCTGACCCGCCCGGAGTACCATATCCACGTCCGGGAGGCCCTGTATCTGGACAACACCCTGGACCTGTTCTGACCCGCCCCCTGCGTCCCGTCCGGGGTGCGGGGCTTTTTCCAAATTCCCCTTGCCTTTTCCGAAAATCTCTGTTACAATTATGGCATGCATGCCAAATATAGGGAAGGAAGTGCGTATTACGACCATCACAAGCGCCAGTCTGCCCGCCAAAAAACGGATTCTGACGGTCTGCGTCAAGCTGTTTCTGGAGCAGGGTTACAAAAAAACCACCGTGGCGGAGATCGTCCACAAGGCGGCGGTGTCCAACAGCATTTTCCAGAATATCTTCCGGGCCAAGGACGGCGTCCTGACGGAGCTGGCGGAGTTCATGTTCTCCAACCAGTTCTCCATGGCCCGGGGCGTGGTGGGAACACAGCTGCCCCCGGTGTATGTCTACGCCGCGGAGACCGCCATCCAGATGACCCTGACGGAGCTGAACGAGAACCTGCGTGAGATCTATGTGGAGAGCTACACCCACAGCGAGGTGTCTGAGTTTATTTTCCGGGCCACCGCCCGGGAGCTGTACCGGATCTTCGGCCCCTATCAGCCGGAGCTGACGGAGGAGGACTTCTACGCCCTGGAGCTTGGCTCCGCCGGCCTTATGCGGGGCTACATGGTCCGCCCCTGCGATGGGACGCTGACGCTGGAGAAGAAGCTGCGGATGTTCCTGACCCTGAGCCTCCGGGGCTATAAGGTCCCGGAGGAGGAGGTGCGGCAGATTCTGCGCTTTGTGGAGGGATTGGACATCCGCACCGTGGCGGAGCAGGTGATGCAGAAGCTGTTCCAGGCCCTGGCCATGCATTATGAGTTTTCCCTGTCGGAGGAAGCACAGGCCGCCGCCCCGGCGGCCCCGGAGGACAAAGAAAAGAAAACGAAGCTATGAAAGAACGCGTCCTGAGCATACTGCTCACCCTGCGCATGCGGCTATGAGATAATCCCGGCCGCCCTGCTGATGGCCCTGACCATCGGGCGCAAAAAGCGCCTGAGCGGACCGCTTTTCCCCCATAAGCAGCAAATAGCCCCGGGACGCGATAGCGTCCCGGGGCTATTGCTATTGCCTGACTTTTTTGGGGGTCAGCTCAGGTGCTTTTTCTTGCCCAGCAGCAGGGCAGCGGCAGCCAGCAGGGAAACGGAGGCCGCAGCCAGCCACAGAGCGGTGTGAGCCTCATCTCCGGTCTTGACACCGGGATTCTCGGGCTGCACAGGCTCATCGGGCTTGTAGTTGGGATCGGTCTCGCCGCACACGGTGCACTTGCCGTCCTTGTAGTCGTGACCGGCAGCGGGGATGGTCTCGCCCTTCTTGACGGTCTCGTTGCACACGGTGCAGACCTCGTCGCCGGTGTAGCCGTCCTGGGTGCAGGTGGCGGCCTTCGCGCCTACCAGCTGGGTCTTGTGGCCCAGAGCAGGGATGACCTCGCCCTTCTTCACGATCTCCTGGCACACGGTGCAGACCTCGTCGCCGGTATAGCCGTCCTCGGTGCAGGTGGCCGCCTTCGCGCCTACCAGCTGGGTCTTGTGACCCAGAGCGGGGATGACCTCGCCCTTCTTGACGGTCTCGCCGCACACGGTGCAGACCTCGTCGCCGGTGTAGCCGTCCTCGGTGCAGGTGGCGGCCTTCGCGCCCACCAGCTGGGTCTTGTGACCGGCAGCGGGGATGACCTCGCCCTTCTTGACGACCTCGTTGCAGACGGTGCAGACCTCGTCGCCGGTGTAGCCATCCTCGGTGCAGGTGGCGGCCTTCGCGCCTACCAGCTGGGTCTTGTGGCCCAGAGCGGGGATGGTCAGGGCCTCCAGGGTGGTCTCGTTCTTGCCCTCAGCATCGCTGAACAGCTTGCCGCACACGGAGCACACCCAGTGGGCCTTGACGCCGGTCTCCTCGCAGGCGGCGGGGACCTCCGCCACGGCGGACAGCTTGTGACCGTCGGCGGGAATGGGCCGGGTCCGGACGTCGGTATAGGTGACGCCGTCCAGGACCACCTTGGCGGTATAGGTGCGGACGCCGCCCTCCAGGCAGGAGCTGCCGGTGGTGATCTCGCTGGTGACCTGGGCGTCCAGACGCAGCTTCTCATGCCGGGGATTCACGGTGCAGGCAAATTCGGCATAGGCGCTGAAATCGTCGTTCCAGGTCCACACCGGCTGGCCGTACACATGACCGTCCTTCAGCTCGATGTTCACCGTGCCGGTGGGGCAGATCCACTCCTGGCCGGTCTGGCCGTCCCGATTCTGATAGAACACCCAGTTGGGGCCGCCGGGGATGTCCAGCCGGGTCAGATCCAGGGACACGGTGATCTCCGTATCCTCCGCCGTCAGGGGCTCGGCGGTGAACTTCACATAGTCCGTCACGTCCCGGGTCATGCCATTGGCCAGCAGGGCCGTCACCTGCATGCCGGCGCCGTCGAAGGTCTCGCCGATCTCATAGACGGTGCGCTCCGGCTGCCGGGTGATCTCCAGGGCGGTGACGCGGCTGCTCAGCCGCATCATATAGGCCGAGTCGTTCTTGAAATAGATGTTGCCCTCGCCGTCCACAATGGGGCTGCAGATGGCGTACTGGGCCTGTGCGCCGCTGGGGGTGAACAGCACATACCCGGTCTCGATGGTGACCTCGCCGGAATCGCCGTTATAGGTCTCCATGGTGGTGTAGGTGTGGTCCACCTCGGTCATGCCGGGCTTATCCCGCAGGACCCGCAGCTTGCCGGGGGTATAGTTGTCGAAGAAGTACACATACGCATAGCCGTCCTGGTCCTCATAGGCCGTGGTCAGCAGACCGCTGGTCTGGGGATAGCCCTGGGTGGGGACGGTATAGGCGATGGAGAAGCTCTCCAGGTCCACCACGGTCATGTTGTGGCCGGAATAGGCCCCGAACTGGCTGACGCCGGACACGCCGATATAGGCCCGACCGTTGTGGATCACCGGTGTGGAGGTGGACATGGGCGGCGTGTTGTCGTCGTTGCCGCCGTTGTCCAGGTGCAGGCGGTTCAGGGACCCCTTCACGAAGGTGCCGTCCTCGTTGGTGCAGACCTGATACAGGTCGCCGCCCTTGGAGGTGAAATAATAGGCGTCGGTGGCGGGGTCATAGCACACGCTGCTGCGCAGGTCGCCCACGTTGGTGGCCTTCAGCTGGTCCAGCAGAACGCCGGTCTTGGGATCCAGAGACAGCACGGAGCCGTAGCCCGTGGTATAGCCGCTTTCGCCGTCATCGGTGGTCACCAGGACGAAGTTTTCGCAGGCATAGGCCCCGGCCCAGTAAAACCCGTTGTGGGTATAGGTCCAGGCGGCCAGCTTGGTCTCCTGGGGCTGAGTGGGGTCCTCATCGGTAACGCTGATGCCCGCGAAGTTGGCCTGCTTGGTCTCGGAGTTCCAGAAGCCGGTGTAGATATACCCGTCGCAGTAGGCGATGGGGCAGTTGGGCTGACCGCCCAGGGGATCGGTATACACCCACAGGGACTCCAGGCTCTCGGCGTCGAAGGCCTGGATGCGGCCGCCGCTGAGGGCCACGAAGATCATGCCGTCGGCATAGGTGGGGGAGTTGATGGCGAAGGAGGAGCTGGTGACCATGGTACCCTCGCCCACCACCGCGCCGGTGTCCTTGTCGATCTTCAGCAGCTTGTCCCGGGCATAGGCGTAGAGATACCCGCCTGCAATAATGGGGCAGGAGGCGGCGCTGGCGCCGTAGCCCTCGCCCACCTTGTTGGCCCACACCAGCACCGCGTCCTCGGCGGTGATGGGGGTGGGGGCGCTGACCACGCCGTTGTTGTTGCTGTCCGCCCGGAACAGGGGCCAGTCACCGGGCTGCAGAATGTCGTTGTGGCTGCTCTCCGGGGCCTTTTCCAGCTTCACGGTGATGCTCTTGCTGTCCTCCCCGGCGATCACGTCCAGCTTCCGGCCCACATAGCCGCTGCGGGTCACCACCAGGGTATAGGCTCCGTTGGTGTCCAGGGTATAGGTGCCGGTCTCGCCGGGCAGGATCCGCTGGCCGTTGACGTTGCTGGTCAGGAACACCGTGGCGTCGGCGGGGTCGGTGGTGACGGCGGTCTCCACCGGCGGCAGCTTGTTGATCCGGATGGAATAGGTCTGCGCTACGGAGGTGGGCTCGCTGTGGGAAACGGTGACGGTGACGGCCTCCGTCTGCAGGGCGGTGTTCAGGGGAACGTTCACCGTCCGCAGGACGTTGGGCTTGCTGTCCGCGTCATAGGTCAGGGTCTGGCTCCAGTCGCCGCAGGCCACGGTAACGGTCATGTCCGCGTCCAGCTTATAGCCAGACAGGGGGCGCAGAGTCAGCTGCACCTCCGGCACCCGCTGGCCCAGGGACGTTGTGTAATCCAGCACCAGCTTGTCGAAGGCTTTGGATGCATCGTCCTTCTGATTCAGGGGCAGGGCGCTGCCGTTGTTGTCCGCCAGCTTCATGGAGTTCAGGGTCATGACCCGGTGGGCGGAGATGAGATAGCTCTGATAGAAGGTGACGCCGCCTGCGGCCTTGGCCTGGGCCACCTGCAGCTCCATGGAGTTGCCATGGCCGCCGGCGGCCATGAAGTTGGCCACGGAGCCGTAGCCATCGTCCTTGGAGGTCAGCACCTTTTCATACAGCTTGTCGGCGAAGTTGGTGTTATAGTGACCGTAATAGACCATGGTGGTCACATAGGTGCTGTCTGTCCTGGCCCGGTTCAGGAAGAAGGTGGCGTTGTTGGACTCCACGGCGAAGTCATACTCGTGGACGCCTGCGGTAAAGGCCGGGGTCATGGGATAGGGGATGGCCTTGGCGGAGGTGCCGCTCTTGGCGTCCAGGCCCTTGAGCCAGTCCTCCACAATGGGGGTGGGCACCTGCACCGTCAGCCCGGCGGAGGCCTTCACGGCGGCGGTGGTGTGGAAATAGCTGTTCTTGGTGGAGACATAGGTGTAGCTGTCGCCGGGAACCAGGGCGTACATGTCGGCGGTGCCGGTCTGCTGCCGGGGGGCGATCACCGCCCCGGCGCTGTTGGTCAGCTCCACCGTCACGTCCTGGTCATGCTCCAGGGTCACCAGAACGCTCTCCCGCTTTTCCACCAGCACCGTATAGGTGACGGCGCGGCCCTCGAAGGTCAGCTCCACGGGGATGATGTACTGCCCCTTGCCGTTCTTCTGGCAGCCGGCCAGGGTCACGTTCACGGGAGCGCCGCCCTGGGCCGCCTTCCCGGCAACGGTCAGCTTGGCCTGGGCGCACAGGGGGGAGGCGGTAACGGTCACCGTGTCCTCTGTGGTGGCCACGGTATAGCTCAGGGTTTTCTTGTCAAAGTCCAGCTTCAGCCGGGCGGAGGCGTCGGATACCACCAGGTCCGTCAGGCTGGGGGTGCGCAGAACGTGCAGGGTATAGGGCTGATACTGCTCGTAGCCGTCCACGGCATACCGGGCCTCCAGCACCACGTCCCCGCCCTCTAGGCTGCTGCCGGGAAGGACCCGGCTCAGCGCCGTGGCCTTGCTCTGCCAGGAGCGGGCGTACTTGGGCAGGGTCTCCACCCCGGCCAGGTATACCCGGACGTTCATCTGCCCCTCACCGGTGCCAATGCCGTCTCCGGGGACCATGTAGGGATACAGGGTGCCATAGGAATAGTCAGGCACCCAGAAGGTGGCGCCGCCGTCGGTCTCGTCAAACTTGGGGACGTCCTCGCCGTCCTTCCACTGGTTGTCAATGCCCAGGCGGAGCTCCTTGATCCACTTGCCGGAGGGCAGGGGGGCGGAGACGGCTGCGCCCTGGGCGGTGACCTCCACGGTGCCCCGGACGTGGTTGATGCCGCCGTCGGACAGGTCAAACTGATAGGTGGCGGGCACCAGCTGCACGGAACCGGCGTTCTTCACGGTGGTCACGGTGCCGAACTCACTGGTGAAGGTGGCCTGCGCCGGGGTCACGGCATTGCCGTCCTGGGTGGCGGCGATGGTCACGGTCACCCGGTCGCCCGCCTGGAAGGCCTCGAACTTGTCGATGGCCTTTTCCAGGGCGGTGCGCAGGGGGGCTGCCGCGGCGTTGGCGGCGGCATAGAAGCCGCTGTGGGCGGCGTCATAGGCCTCCTTGGCGGCGGCGTAGTCCTTCAGTCCGTTGGTGGACGTGTTGTAGGCCGCCATCCGCTCTGCCAGGTGCAGCAGGTCATCGCCGTAGCTCTGGTTGGCATTGGTGGTGAACCAGATGGCCGTCAGTCCCTTGGCCGAGGCGTCCAGGGCATAGCCGTCGCCATCGTAGTGCAGGGAGTAGTTGTCCGTCCGGCCGTCCACGGCGGTAATGAACCCGCTGTCGATGCCGGAGAAGGTGTGGCCGCTGTTTTTCAGCACGTCCTTCACCGTGTCGCCGGAGCGATAGCCGATATACTCCGGCTCGATGACATAGCCGTCCTGGGTCACGGCCAGCAGGGCGATGCGCCCGTCGTCTGCCGCATAGGCCGGAACCGGCAGCAGAGACAGCAGCATCAGGCACGCCAGCAGCGCGGCCATCAGGCGTTTGGTAACTCTCATGTGATGTTTCCTCCTTTGTTCTTTCTCTATTCAAAACACCTTGCAGGTGATAAATCTTGCCGCAAACCGGCGCAGGGCCGGGGTCTGCTCCCGCCATACCCGGCGGGCGCTTTCCAGCAGGGCCAGGCATCGCCGCCGCTGGTCCTCCGTCATGGTGTGGCCGCTGTACCACACCTCCCGCTCCAGGTACACCAGGTCCTCCGCGTCCTCCGGGGACAGGGGGTCCTCCGGGAGGCCCGGCTGACCCAGCAGGTCATGGACGGCGCACAGAATGTATCCGCACCCCATGCGGCAGTCCGGATCCTGATACCGGGCCGCCGCCTGCTTTAGCCGCCTGCGGCCCAGAAGGGCGCGGACGGTCAGGGCCAGCAGCCCCAGCGCCAGCACCGCCGCCAGGGTCAGCAGGGCATTGCGGACATATTCCGCCCGCCGGTCCCGGGGCTGTTCCTCCTCCGGAACGACCTCCGGCTCCCGCTCCTGAACGGGGGTGTCCGGCACGGGGGTGTCCCCCTGGCCGTTTTCTCCCTCCGGGCCGTTTTCCGGCAGCCGGTATTCCACCAGGTCCGTATAGCCCGGGGCGGCGTCAAAGGGCAGCCAGCCCACGCCGTCCAGATAATACTCCGTCCAGGCGTGGCTGCTCTGCTCCGTCAGGGTCAGGGTGCCGCCGGGGACCATGGCCTCCGCCTGCTGGCGGGTCACGACGTACCCCTCAGCGTATCGGGCCGGGACGCCGCAGCACCGCAGCAGCAGAGCCGCCAGGGTGGCATAGTGGATGTCGCTGCCCTGCTGGCCGCCGGAGGCCATGGCGGCGGCGATGTCGCCGCCGGACACCGAGGCCCCCTGGCGATAGCTGACGCTCTGGGAAAGCCAGGCCAGCACCGCCGCCTTGGCCTGGGTGGTGGTCATATCGCTCTCCGGGGCAAACTCCCGGGTCAGGGC
>ERZ772821.636-NODE-636-length-25815-cov-11.804969_pt1 | contig 25815 bp, 9 predicted proteins | sample MGYA00580859_ERZ772821 | MGnify/ENA primary metagenome ERZ772821 (study PRJEB29015, sample SAMEA2737674) | human gut metagenome | biome: human gut; feature: human-associated habitat; material: faeces | place: China | collected 2012 ...
CAATTGTTTCCTTTTTGTTTATGGGTGAGAATTCTGCTCGAACCTGTGACGCGTCAAAAGCAATTCCGTGTTCGAATGAATTTCTTTGAAATTCATAATAAACACTCTATTTCTTTCTCCTTTTCCCCAAAAAGCTTACGCTTTTTTGGGACCCCATAGTTCCAAATTCTGCGAACAACGAGAGCAAAGGATTTGGGAAAAACAGTTCGGGGAACTGTTTTGTAGTATCTTTGTTTCTTATAAGAGCCCTGTTCAATTGTTTCCTTTTTGTTTATGGGTGAGAATTCTGCTCGAACCTGTGACGCGTCCTCGTCGTCGCAAGTTGCATATCGTTCAAAATAACTTTAAGTTATTTTTCGCTCATTCCACTGCTCCGCCTCTCAAAATCTGTCGTACAGCAGTGCGTCGGATTTTGTATTACTTTTAATTCAGTTTATCAACAGTATAAAAGCCATCGGTTTTTAACCGATGGCTTTGTTTTATGTCAACCAAAATCTTATGCTGCTTACACCTTTATTTTATTAGTTTATAAAAAGCAAAAGGAGACGGTATTTCTACCGTCTCCCATAGCTTTATTTCAATGTCAGATTGAAAAGGCTGTATTAGTCTAAACCGCCCTCTACATCTTCTCTACCTGTTGTTGATGTAGTTACAACATCATATGTTTTGAATTCATCAATCTGTGACATTGGCTTTGTGTAAAGCTCTTTCATTGGTTTTCCTCCCAAATTTACCGGTGCCTTACCCCTGCCGATTAGGCAGAGGCAATAGCATCAATAAATTATAATTTGTTAGTGATAAGTGTAAGATTTAACTTCAGAAATTGCTTTCTTCAAAGTGCCATCAGCAGTCTTTGTGATAACAAATGCTGCAGCTGAAACCTTACCGTCTTTCTTAGAAAGACCATATCTAAGAGAAATATCTGCTGCTGAATTCTTAGTATAAGCAATCTTTACAGTACCTGCATTAGCGTCTGCACCCTTATTGCCAACATTATCAAGTGTGAGTTCAGAATCAGCTAAATTCTTACCATAAATGAAGCCCTGCTTAACTACTGTTTCGCCAGGAGCAACATTACGAGATGCAGCAAATGAAACCTGAACAGAACCAGCAATTTCATTTACGCCTGTAATTACAACTGTTGTTTTCTGCTCAACTACATTATCAACAGCTACAAGATTCATATCTGAACCGCAGAAGAATGTGTAAGTATCGCCATAAGCAACTGTTACACCGTCAACCTGCCATGCTGCAACGCCGTCCTTATGAACGCTAACCTTAGCGTCATAAGCAACTGTTGCAGGGCTTGCTGTTTCTACACCGTCTACTGTGAGAGTAGCACCTTCAGGAGCAGTTACTGTGTACTTAGCAACATCGTCCTTCTTATACTGAGCATAGATTGTAGCACCGTCTGTGAGTTTGCTGATTTCTTCTTCATTCATTGACCAACCTGTGAATGTGTAACCAATAAGTGTTGGAGCTGTAGGAACCTTAATATCAGCACCGCTTGTTACAGGCTGAGTTGAAATAACATTACCATATGGGTCAACAAATACTACTGTGAATGTTTCATCAACCTTTTCAGCAAATACAGCTTCGTAAGTGATGTTAGCTGTTGCAACTGTTTTATATGTTTCATCAGTTGAAACAATCTTTGTGCCAACTTTCCAGCCTACGAATTCGCCTGTTTCAGTATTTGCCTTAGCAGTAAGAGTTACATCGTCACCAACTGCAAGTCTTGCGTTAGCGCCCTTTGTAGCATCAGCACCGTTAAGTGTTATTGAACCAAGTGTTGTTGAAGCAACTGTTACAACTACACCTGCATCAAGCTTAGTAACTGCATCTTTAAGAGCAGCTGTTGCAGCGTCTACATCTTCCTGTGTTGTGTAAGCTTCAACTGTAGCCTGAGCATAATCCTTAAGAGCTGCTGTTACCTTTGCATAAGAAGCTGCTGTGAAATCATCAGCTTTTACATTCTGTGCAGCTTCAAGTGCATTATAGTATTCTGTACCGTTAAGCTGAGCGATTGGCTGTGTTGCCTTATATCCACAATGAGGGCAAGTAGCTTCCTTAGAACCTTCTGCCTTAATTGTAGGCTGAGTAACGGTTTCGTAATTAAGAGTACAATCATCTACTTTGTCGTTACCAACTTCAGTAAATACAAAACCATCCTGTGACCATGTATAAGTTGTTGTTGTATGAGTGCCGTCCTTATTATCGGTAACCTTAGCAGGAGTGTTATCAAAGTTAACAGGTGTTTCGCCCTTATTAACAGTTTGAGGTTTAGATGTACCGTCAATGAAGTTATAAGTATAAGTTTCAGTTGTAGGATTAGCTACAAGACCTTTAACTGCAGCTTTAAGTGCAGCTGTTGCAGCGTCTACATCATCCTGTGATGTGTAAGCACCAACTGTTGCTTCATCATAAGCAGCAAGTGCTTCTGTTACCTTAGCATAAGAATCTGCTGTATACATAGAAGCATCAGCATCCTTTGCAGCCTTGAGTGCAGCTCTGTAAGCTTCACCGTTAAGCTGAGCAATTACAGTACCTGTTGCGATTGTTTCGCCGCAAACATTACATACTGTATCACCTGTGTAACCAGCTTTGTTGATTGTAGGTTTAGTAGCGTTTACAACCTTTGTGTCCTTATGGTCACATACAAGCTTATCAAGTTTTTCTGTGTAAGAATGCTTGCATACAGTGCATGTGTATGTAGCTTCACCTTCAGTTGTATAAGTAGGTTCTAATGTAACTTTTCTCTCGTATGAGCAAGCGGAAGATACAGGATTTGCAACTTCTTCGTAAACTCTATCAGCAGTTGCTGCTTCAACAGTAGGCCATGTGTAAGTTGTTACTGTATGGTTACCTGCATTATCAGATTTTACAGTTTGAGGTGTATTTGTTTCAGGAGCTGTTGGCATTTCGCCTGCGTTTACAGTCTTTGAAACTTCTTCACCGCCGTTAGCATACTTAAATTTGATTGTATATGTTGATGGCTTAGGAGCTTCCTTAAATTCATTGAAGCCCATGAAAGTTGACTTTTTTGAACCAGGCCATTCAGTATCACCTGTGTTAGTATTTGTTTTTGTATCCCAAGCATTTTTAGCATATGTTGTAAGTTTAGGAATCATAGTACCATCACTGTTTGGACCAACATATGAAAAACTCTTTACATTTGTAGGATTATAAATGTGGAACTGGATAGGATCGTTTGTTACGATTTTAAATACGAATGTAGCAACAGGAATTGCATTTGTATAAGTATAACCTGATGCTTCACCTGTTGTAGGGTCTACAAATAAACCGTCAGGATCTGCAACTGAAGTGGTATCAACATTTGGCCAAGACCAGCTATAATCAAGTACATTGTACTTGCCATCTTCTGAATTAGCAATAATCTGTGAAGAGTTTGAACCATCTGTTGTGAATGAAGATTTGCTTACGCCTTCTTCACAAAGTGAATATAAAGGAAGGTAAGATAAACCACCTTTACCTTTTTCCCAAGTACCCTTAGCAGCTGCTCTTTCAGTTTCAGTACCAAGCTTATAAACGTTCTTTCTGCCTGATTTATAAGAATAAATACCGGCAGGTTCAATAGAATCACTAAACTGAACTTGTGCCAAGATTGATGAAAGAACTTTGATGTTTTCAACAGCAACTGTCATTGTGAAATAATCACCGACACCGAGCTGAACATCATTTTCGAGTGTAGGAAAATAATTTTCGATTGCTGAATTAAATGTATTTGCCTTATCCTTGCTAATAGTAAGTGTACCGGAAGTAGTGTTACCATTAACAACTGTATAATTATAATCTACAGGTGCGCCATAAAGTGAAGCATAAGAGCCAAACTTTTCTGAGCCTGTGCCACAGGTTGAATAATCAGTATAATTAGTTGCATTATCCTCTACGAATGTACCAAAATACATTTTCAAATTTGGTTCATAATCGCCAGGTGCTGCAAGTGCTGTGAAAGGTACTGATAAAACAACCATAAGAACTGACAAAATGACAGCAATTGCCTTTTTGAAAGTTTTATTCATTTTCTTTCCCCCTATTTAATTCAAAGTTACATCAGCGTATTTAACTTCATTACCAAAGAATGTAAAAAATGTAAGCTTATCTAAACCATCAATTGCATTATCTTTGTTAAAGTCGCAGTAAAGATTATAATCTTCTGCACCACCGGAAAAAGCTTCATAAAACGAAAGCTTATCCAAGCCATCAATACTGCCATCGTGGTTATAGTCGCATATTGCAATGCTTACCGATGAAACATCCTTTGATTCAGAAACTACTAATGTAACCGTTCTGTCAATAGTGGTTTCACCACTTATTAACATTTTGTACTCACCTGCCGGAATATCGGCAAGTGTATAATCACCGTTTGAATCTGTAACTGCAGTTGCAACGGTTGAATCATCTGCAGTTTTAACTGTAAGATTTATACCGCCAATACCGGTATCACTTGCACCTCCATCAAGGGAAGTAGCAATAGTAATCTTACCTGTTATATCACAACCCGGACCTTTCGGTGAAACATCACAGGTCATAAGATATAAAGAACCGTCATAATCATCGGCTTGTTTAACGAGAGCATACTCATCCTTAAGCCCATCATTATAATCTGTTAAAACAAAAGTCTCATTCGGGCTGGTTGAAACTGAAATTACATTTGATGCATCACATTTATTAGCAAAAGCAACTGAAAAAGTTGCAAGCAATGTGCCATCACTATTGATTGCTGAACAAGAGTCAGAATCAGAAACAAAGCCAAACACCAAATTTGAATTTTGTGTAATAGTTCCCATTGACGAAATGCCGGTAACTTCACCTGAAAGAAGCGACTTTGCCGCTGTATCAACAGTAGCATCTGCACTGTACTTTGCAGTTACCTGCACAACCGATAACTCGGAAACACCTTCTAAATAGAAGTTTACATCGTAAGTACCGGCAGGCAATTTATCACCGTCATACTGTTTTCCGTCAGAGTCTGTATAAGTGCAATAAATATTTGGCTTTTCACTGCCAACAGTTGCACCGTATGAAGTATTAGGAAGGCACACGAAAAGTGCAATAAGCACCAAGAAAGTAAGTGTACCAATTACAGCACCTATTCTCTTTTTAACAAATGCATTTTGCATAGGTGTTACCTCCTTGCCAAGTAAATAAAATTTAGGGAGAGACGAGAGCGCATACAACACCAAATCAAACCTCGGTTATAAAAACGCAAAAGCGTAAAAGCAAGCTTTGAAGAAATGATATTGTAATATCAGGGATAAACAGTGACTAAACGCAATCGCCTTTAACCTCCCAACCCTTAAAACAGGGCCGGTATATAAACGGGGATTACCCGATCATATCGAATTTATAATAAAGTAACCATTATAATAAACGGTTACATATCAGGGGTATTGCTACCCCTGATATGATTTAATTTAATTGTCGAGAGCACGTGGAGCATACTCAACTGTCTTACCATAGAAGGTAAAGAATGTAAGCTTATCTAAGCCGTCAATTGCATTATCCTTATTATAGTCACAGTAGAGATCATAAGCGTTTGAACCGCCGGAAAATGCAGTGTAGAATGTAAGCTTATCCAAGCCATCAATAACACGATCACCGTTGTAATCACAAATACATACAGGAATTTCTGCATTTGAAATATCTTTTGTACCGGTGAGTGTTACAGTTCTGTCGATAGTTACATTTTGTCTATGAACAGTAAGTGATGTTGTACCAACTGGAACAGTAGCAGTGAATGAACCATCGCTTGCTGAAGTAGCAACTACTTCGCCGTTTGCGATAACATCAATTCCTGCAATACCTGTTGATGATTCAGTACCGTCAACATTTGTAGCAATAAGAACCTTACCGCTTACAGTGATTGTATCAGCTGCTGCCTGCTTAACTGAAGGAGCAATTGTTACATCGCCATCAACCTTATATTCATAAGGGAATGAATTAACTGTTACCTTTTCACCGTTGATTGTAAGTTCATTAACAACTTGGTAACCTTCAGCTGCCTTAACATCAATTGTGATTGTTGAGCCGGTTTCTACTGAAACAGGAGTTGCGTAAGCAGCGCCATTGATTGTTACAGTAGCACCTTCAACAGCATTAACTGTTACAGTGCTGTTTGTAGTTTCAGCAGGAGCAAGAGCAATCTCTGCAGCCTGAAGTTCTGTATCAACAGTGTAGATATTTGTAAGTGAAGCATCGTAGCCCTTCTTATCAGAAAGAACAAAGTTAGCTGAATCCTTATGAGCATAATCGCCGTTACCATACTGTGCAAGAGCAACTGCTGCTGCAAGAGCTCTGACATATCTGGTCCATGATTCTGCAGAGTAAGAACCATCGTTTACAAGCTTACCTTCAGCATCCCACTTACCAAAGCGAGGAGCATTTGCGCCTGTTTTCTTTGCAACTGAAGCTTCAGTTGTTACAGTCTTACCGTCTTCAGCATAAACAGCCTTAGTAGCTGTAAGAGTTGAATAGATGTTGCCTGATGCACACTTAATTTCTTTTTCAAGCTGTGCACCCTGGTAACCACGCTCAACAGCTGAGCTTGCAAAGATATTGAAAAGTCTGGTATATTCAGCTACTGCTGCTGATGAAAGTGATGAATGAGTTACATAAGTATAAGACTTTCCGTTGTCAATGCAGTTTTGTACAGTTGATGCTGCACTTGCAGGAGAAACGCCTAATTCCTTCTTAACTGCATCTTCAGTTTTAGCCTCTCCGGTAGCTTCATCAATTACCGGTTTGCCATCTTTACCTAAAACAACTTTATCATAATGATATTCAAGATCAACAGTAAAGTTCCTTTCAATGTTTCTGGCAATGTCAGTCATCTTAGAGAATGTTAAGATGTTAAAGTTTGTGTCATTAAGACCGGTTCTTGCAACAGAAATGTTTTTGAATGCATTATCTGCAGCCGGCTTAAGTGTGTCATTCATAATGCTTGTTACATAGTTGATTCTATCAACAGCCTTTGCAACAGCACCACGGTTATCAACGATTGAACCGTCAGACTTAACTTCGTTAGGAACGATAGTATAATCTGTTACAGGGAACTTACATGACCAATCTTCATTTGAGTTAACCTTCTTGCCATCGGCATCACGGTATACATACTGAACCTGGTTGTAAAGAAGATTACCCTGTGCGTCAGTTGCCTGAGTTTCAGTAGGCATCTGGCAAGGATTACCTTTTGCGGTAATAGCATTGTCCCAAGTTGTTTCATAAACAACTGAGTTAGCAAGATAGTATTTACCATCTGCATTCTTAATTACTTTGATTCCGGCTTGGTCTGTTGTACGAACGCTTCCATTATCATCAGAAAGAGCTAATGGTGAATAGATTGGCATTGTACCTGCAGCATCGAAGTAGTAAACTCCTTCAACACCGCCTACTTTACCTGAACCGTCAGCAAGAGCTTCGCCACCAACATAAGCGTTAGCCAAAACATCCTTTGGAATTGTATATTCTTTTCCTTTAGATGTTACTGTTGGAGCAGATTTTGTATAAGGAACATAAGCTAAATCGCCAAACTTTGATGTAACTTCTTTAGTTGTTGCTGTGAGCTGAGTCTTATTGTTAATGCTCTGTGCAAAAGCAATTGTCATAGCAGATGACTTAATAGAAAGTACATTAAGAAGAGCCTGCTTAGCTTGCTCGAAAACAGCTGAGTTAGTAAAGTCAGAAGGCTTATACTGTGATACAAGTGATGCCAAATTATCATAAGCAGTATTCATACCGCTGAGCTGGCTGGTATCACCTACAAGGATAGTAAAGTGAGCATAAGCTGACTTAGAACCATTGTAGATACACATATCAACCGGATATTCGCCGCCTTGAATGTTGGTTTCACCATCATAACGGAACGGTTGAACTTCAAGAGCAGATTGATTTGGAATCTCCTTCTTCTCACTTTCAATGTAGAAACCAGGAACTTTGGTGTTACCCATTGAAACAATGTTGAAGAGGTTATCGTAGTTAATCTGACCACCATTGTTCTGCAAATAAACTGATTCGTAAATATCACCGTCACCAACATGGTAACCTGCGATAATATTTTTAGCAATAGCTTCAGAAAGAGTGTAAACTACATGAGTTCTTGTCTGAATAGCCTTAACATTTTCAGCTGCGATGCCGTCCGGGTTAGTTTGAGCTTTAACTGCTTCGATTTCATCGCTTGTGTAACCCTTATAATAAGTAATTTTATCTTTGTTACCTGGTGTTGCTTCTGTTACCTCGTTACGGTTCCATTCACCGAATTCACCTGAACCAGGAGCAGTTTCAACACGGTAGTCATACATATTATACTTAAGAAGGTTACCGTTTGTCTTATCCCAAGCAGGGATAGCGTTTGCACTGGTGATGTTTACTGTTGTATAAGCAGCATTTTTATCATACTTTGTTACAACATTATTTGCATCAAGTGTGTTTGACTGATAATTTGAATTTTCATCATAGAAGTAGATACCGTCAACTGCTTTTTTACCTTGTGCAATCTTATTTCTGTTACTTCTATATCTAACTGAATATGTAGAAATATCAGCAAGGTTTGATGAATCAAGTACCATGTATTCAGGATAGTTAGCAACAAGAGTATTATCACTACTAAATTTAGATGTTGATTTTACATAAGCACCCTCAACACCAACTGTTTCATCAGGTTTATTTGTATCATGCAGGAACTGCTTGTTACTATTATACATAGCTTCTTTCCAACCTGTTGCGGTTGTCATATACTTATAAGCTGAAACATTATTATCAGCTGCAACAACTGTGCCATCTTTAAGTACGATGTCGTATACAAACTGAACTTCAACTACATTTGATTCTCCTGCTGCTGAGTCGAAAGTAATAGGAAGTTTAGGTGTTACTATTGTTTCGTTAGGAGCAATAAGACCTGATTTGAGTTGAGATGTAATATCTTTTTGTGCGTTGTCACTGCCAATATAAGTAGCTGACTTAAGCTTGTAATAGTAACGAGAAAGTTGAACAAGCTGTCCATTAGAGATATATGCACGGTTAAGACCTGTGCAGTTATTTGTAAATGAAACTGTATCGCTGCAATCGCCGCCTGCTGTTGTCTTCATAGAAGGTGTAGCAAAGTTTGCTGAAGCAGTCTTAAGCTGCTGAGTTCCGATTGGAGTGATAGCTTCAGGAACGAAAGAGTTAACTGCTGAAAGAGCAAAGAAAATACCTCTCATTACTGAATCGCCATACTTGTTAGCATTACCCTTGGTGCTGTCTGCACCATAACCGGTGAATTCAACAAAGTTGCAAATAGCCTTTTGGATTGCACCGATGTCAGTACCGCCGGTACCTGCAAGAGTGCCAACCTGAAGTAAATCATCAAATGGCTTGTTGTCACCGTTTGACTTAGGAACTACGGTTGTGAAATTCTGCGGCTGTTTAGAATAACGCTTACCGAAGAGACCGTTGATAAGGTCAGCAAGCAAATCATAAACAGTATTTACAAAACCTTTTGACTGAATCGGTTCAGCAGATACGATTGTGATAAGTTTGTAAACGAAATTAGATACGCCACAGAAACCGCTGTCTTTCTTATCTGCAATATTAAGAATTGAAAGAACTACATCGTTCCAGATAAGGTCATGTGAATCGAACTTACCGTATTCCTTGCCTTGGAGTGTACCAAGAACAGGGAAGAACTTGTTAGCGACTTTATCAATATTTTCCCAAAGGTCATTTGTAAGAGCACTGTTACCGTTTTCATCGCAAATACCGAGAAGAGCTGCAACACCCATTGCTCTTTCACCTGAGTTAGTTGACTTCTTCATTGAGTAATCTCCACCGTAGTAAAGAACTACTGAATTCAAGAGGTCAAAAATTGTAGCATTTGAATTAACATCTTCGTTTTCTGTCTTCCAAGTTTTGCCTTGGTATGATACAGGAACATATCCTTCAAGTACATATGCAACTGCATCACGAGCCATAGGAAGAATTGTACCTTCAAGTGTTGCGGTGATTGTACCGTCATTGGCTACATTTACAAGTGATGAATAATCCTTATTAGGAAGTACGTATGATAAGTATTCTTTAAGGCATACATAAGCAACTGCTTCTGCATCCTTACAACCATCCCATTCTGCTGGGTGGATAATATCTTGAAGTTTGCCTGCACCAAGGTTAACCTGGCCGATACAAGCAACAAGCATAGGAACCATTGCTGATTCAAGATTTGCTTCTGAAAGAACAGCATCAGTACCGTTAGCATCATAGAATGCCTTGAGGATGTTAGCGTCAGTAGCATCTGCTGTGTACTGAACCATCTTAAGTGCATTGCCAACGAGTGTTGAAGTGATTTTCCTGATTGTTGCATCATTGATTGATTCAACACCGTCTGCCTTTGTAGTTTGAGATTTTGCCATTTCCGGACGAGTGCCGATAATGTTATCTCTTTGTGGGAACAAATCATTAACTGCTGCAACAAGTGCATCGTTAAAGCCTGCTACCATTGAACCGTAATTTGAATATTCATTATTAAAGAAATCGTCAATATTCTTTGTTCCGGTTTGTGCAAAGTAAAGGTTGATAGGACCTGTTTGCATATTGAAACCGTAGTCAGCAAGAGGGCTGTATCTTAACTTAGCAAAGAGCTTTGTTTCATCAATATCTGACCACTTGCCTTTTGATGTTTCAGCAGCTGCACGGTCAAATGAAAGCTGTTCCTTAGCTTTTGCAATAAAGTCATCTGCTGATTTATCGCCATAAGCTTCGTAATTAGCTTCAGCCCATTGGTTAATCTTTTCCTGTGTATAGTTAGAAGCAATATCGCTTGAATTCCATTGACCCTTTTGGTCGAAATAATAATAGTATGCATTATCAAGATTTCTGTCACCCTGGGTGTTTACATGGAGAAGCTTGATTGAACCCTTGAGAACTGTATCCCAAGCAAGATCAAGTGCTTTATAACCGAATTTGAAAAGAGAATCGGTTGGCTTAAATGTAATCTTTGTTGTTTGCTCTGTTGCATAACCGTTTTTATCCGGATGTCCATAAGCAAAAAGAAGAACATTAAGCGGATTGCCGTCATCATCTTTAAATTCGCTTGAATATACAAGGTTAGGGTCATAACCGAGTTTAGCAGCGGCTGTTGCATAATCCGAGCCTGACTTAGTCATTTCAGCCTTGATTTCAAGATAACGAGTAGCTGATGTGTTCTGAATAGGCTTGAGTGAGCCATCTTCGTTCTTTTCATTATATTCTTGGTTATATGTAACGAGGACGCTTATCTTCTGAAGAAGCTCGGTAGAGAGCTTATCGAAAAGCTGGTCATCATATACCCATTGGGTTTTACCACTCTTGAAATCATTGATTTCATCCTGTGTATACCATTTAGTATAGTTGAAAATAAGCTGCTGAACAATGTTATAAACAAGGTTTTTAGCATAACTTTCATCGCTGAAGCCTAATGGACCTGCAAGAAGCTTGTAGATATTAACCGCACTCTTAAGAACACCGAGGTTGAAATCACCTCTTAATACCTGACCGATTACATCCTTACCGGCATAGTCAGCTGAGTTGATTTGAAGAAGAGCAAGAGCTCTCTTAACAATCTCAGTTGATGAATAGTTTTCTCTTGTAACATGCCAGAAATTCTTGCTGGCATCACTTGAAGCTAATGATTTAAGCTGAATGTTACCTGCGTCACCAACATAACTACCATACTTATAAAGAAGACCTGCAACACTTTCAAGTGTAAGCATTACATCATCAACGCTGTCAAGCTTAACTGTTAAGGTATATTTAATAATACCGAGCGCGTTGATATTAAGATGCTTATTAACGCCATCCCATGTCATATACTTTGTAATATCGGATGGGAGATTTGCAAGAAGGTTGTAAACTGTTGGAGCAACTGTAGGAAGCATAAGGTCCGCATAGTCAAGCAATGCTGTTGCGGCTTGTTCGTCAGAAAGAATATTCCAAGCAAGGTCGTTATATTCTAACGCGTCATCTGTGTACTGCTTTTCTGAACTAACAGGTGCAGCGTGAGCTGAAAATGCACATGTTAAGCAAGAAGCAGCCATAAGAACAGCCATAAACAACGCAAGCAGCTTATGGGAAAACTTTTTTGCTTTCGTTTTCATTTTTTACCTCCGTAAAATTTTAAAAAATTTAAAGTGAAGTGTTAACATATTGTGCGTAATGCCCGTCGCAATCTCTGACCATCAGGCAATCTGAATTAGAATGAAGGCTCATTACAAGCCACAGCATTAAATTGGCGCAATATGTGCTTTAAACACATTATAATTATTACATACGGCCACCCGAAAGTCAATAAGTTAAACCTACAATCCTCATTTTTGTAACTTTAGCCAAAAACGACTTCGTTTTTTTGTCACTCTGCACAATTAGTTTACGAAAATTTTACAATTTGTTAATGATTTTAAAGAGAAAAATAAGCTTTTCACGGCGAGTAAAGCGACAATACTTTACACATTTTTTACATTTGTAAAGGTTTCAAGCTTTACATTTTACAAAATTTTTAATGCACTTTTTCTCTGTTTTATCCGTTTTTCAGTTACTCTTAACAAAATCGACGCTTGTTAGACATAATTTCCGATTAAGTCCATTTACAAGCACTCCGTTGTCAAATTCAAAACGCAAAATATGTTAAAATTCACAATAAATTCAAAATATGTTATAAAATTATTGACTTATTAGATTTTATTTGATATAAATATATTGTATTTGTTAATACGCGTGTGGATATCCTGCGCCTAAAAAGCAGTTTTTGTGTAGAAACTGTGTAATAAACAAATACTGCTCGGCGCATAATCCAAAATGCGTTACCATACGACAAAGTTCGTAAATCATATTGTAAAGGAGAGAAAATTTATATGAGAACGAGCAAAAAAATACTCAGCTTTTTCTTAGCTGTGGTAATGGTCGTGACCACTTGTTCAGTTGGATTTACTGCATTTGCAAAAAACAGTAATGACAACCCATTGTGGAACACTTCCAGCGTTAATGCTTCATCCGCATATAAAACCGTCAACGGTTTGGCAGATGAGCTTCCGTCCCTTCTCATGGGTATAGACGCAATATCAAAAGTAGTCTATAACAAAGGGGCAATCAGTCTTGGTACAACTTCAGACAAGTTGACTAAAGACCAGAAAAAATCAATTAAGGAGAATACGACTCTTCCTGAGATGTTGCAGGCACTTCAGCCTACGCTTATCAATGCTGTCGGCAAAATGGCTGTATCTACAAGCCAATCGGAATTTGTCACAGACATTATTGGTGAATCATCATCAAATGTAAGCAATTATGACTACCTCAACAATTTCAGCGACGACATCAATTTCTTCCAGCTTGCAGGTATGTGCCATAAGCTCATTTATGACGGTGTAAGCAACATTTCTGCAAACAAAGAAACAAAGAAAGCACTTGAAGATATTCTTTATGGTGCAGGCGATCGCAACCTTGAGGGTAAAGCAATCAAAAAAATCACTGTTGACTCAACAGGTCAGCATAAGCACTACGTTAACATTAAGTACAACACCAAAGGTTTGTGGTATTTAACAACATTAGTAGATTCAAATACTTCTACTAACTTTGATATTTCCGATGCTGTTGATAATGTTTTGCCTGCAATTGCACAGCAATATGACGATCAAGTTGCAGATGGTAAAATCAAACCTGTTGAACTTTCTTCAATCACAGATATGTTGGACTTAAACGGTGACGGCGGACATGTAAAAATAGGTGAAACATTTATGATGGCAAGCCTTTCACAGCTTAAATCCGCAACCTACACACTCACGGAAGATCAGCAGAAAACCGTAAATGAAGTATGCAGTTACTTAAACAACTACTATAAAGTTTTTGGTATTGATCTTAATGCCTCTGATGTTGCTGATTGTATTTACTATGCATATTCACCTCAATCAGATACTTTCACAAATATGTTTGGCGGTAACTTAGCAAGAACCATGCCTTACATTAGACTTGCTGTTGACGGCGGTGCAGATTTCAAACTCTCTGCTGATTCAGATTTCTTTAATGACCAATGGAACCCAAAAGTTACATCTCCTACCGGAGACCCATACACCATTGAATCAACCGGTATTAAAACTTTTAAAACTGTTGACGAATTATTATCACAGATTGAGCCATTCTTTGCTAAAGCTGTCGGATACGACAATCTTGACGCTGCAGTAAGCGAAATGCTCAGCAGAGATAGTGCATCCACAGATGCATCATCAATATCTTCTGTAAAGGATTATATCACAAGCCTTTATATCATATTATCATACGCTTCACTTGTTGATGATGTAAATGGCGGCGGACGACAAAACGCTCCTTATGCTCAATATATTTTAAAAGGAGCATTGGTTGACTTTAAAGGACTTAAACTTGAAGATATAAATCAAGCAGTTGATAAGGATATGCCTGCGGGCTTCAACTTCTACTGGCAAGACGGAGATGAATTCTTCCTTACAGATGATGAACTTGAGCAGATGTATTCAATTTTGAACTTGGTTGCTACTCAAGATAACAATTTCCCTGAAACAATAAACGGATATTTTGCTGACGGTAGTATGAAGTTTAATGATACAGACGGTTCTAAAACTTTCATTCTTCCTAAGAATCTCAGAGATACAGCCACAATTGAATATTTTGCTACATTCTTGAAGATGTACAGCAGAAAGAATAACAATTCTGATGCACAACAGCGTAACAAGGTTATCAACTTGTTTGCAGGTAACTGGATTAGCAACAGAAGCAATAAAACAAGTGATTATATTCAAAATGCTACTCTTTTAGATACAGAAAATTCAGATCCTAACACCGGTATTTATGCTTACAAGCATACCGGCAACACTTATTCGAAAGCAGATTTAAATGAATGGGTTAAATGTTCATATATGTCAACTCTTACATCTTATTTTTGCTCAAAAATAAGCACTGCGTCTGACGACTTAACTTATGATACCAATTCAATCAAATGTTCTTTGGATATTAGCAAGTTTATCAATGACTATGTTAAAGAACATCTTGATACAACAGGTGTAACTCTTACAGACGCTCAAAAGCAGCCTGTTATCAACAATGCACTTGCAGCTCTTTACGGCAACGGTGGTACACAGCTTACAAATATAGTTCTTAACTCTATTATTTCCACATATCTCGATCCGAGTTCAACAATAGGAAATATTATCGACGGTGCTCTTGACGAACTTGCTTCAACAAAAATTGACCTTGTCAAAGCAACTTACAATATTTGGGCTAACCTTATTGAATCTCCGGTTGAAACAATATTCAATCTTCTTCCGCTTGTTGTTGTTCTTGTAAATGAAGTACTTGAACCGATATTCTTCAGTGCTAAATCAGGTGAAACCAAGCAAAACAATATGCTTTATAACTTCACACATGACGGTCTTCTCTATGACTTAACCGCTGATTACGGCTCATACATCGGTATTGACACACTTGCTTGGGACCTTAATGAAATGCTTCCATTGCTTATGCATTGGCTCAAGAATGACGGTTCTTATGACAAGATGGGCGGTACATATTGGAATAACGGTGCTGAAAAGAATTTCAAAATCACCAAATATACCGATTTATCAGGCGGACTTGATAAAATTTCGCAAAAGAATATTACAACAAATACTGTTATCAGCAAACCGGCATATGTTACTAAATATGAAAAAATTGTTGATAGTAAAGGCAACGAAATCACTTCTAAAGTTGTAACAGAAAAGAAGACAAAAACAGAAGTGGATGAAAACGGTACTGCAAAGACAGTTGAATATACCGAAGATGTTACATACTATACATATAACGGTGTAACAAGCAATGATATTTCAGTAGCTCTTGCAAAAGCTCCGACAAATGCTAAATTTACTGTTTACAGCAAATATGAAGCAAAAGTTCCTTACATCACAGGAATTTACATTGCCGATAAAGCACTTAGGGACGCTAAGCTCAGCGGACTTGATAAGGTTCTTAAGAAAGCATTTACAGATGATAAAGGCGTTCTTTCAGACACAAATGCTCAGCTTGCAACCGGACTTGCAGAAGTAATTAACGAACTTGCAGGATTATTTACAACAGCAGTTGACACTTATGTAAAAACCCCATCACTCAGAAATCAAGTTAAGGGTAAAGATAACAACGGAAATATTGCTAACAGCGGACTTAACAACTTAATGGTTGCTATTCCACAGCTCTTCGATATTATGGAAGACCTTGGAGCAGATAAGTACGGTGTCAGCAAAAATGCATGGAAATACTGCTACGACGGTAAATTTAAAACTGAAGAAATTACAGTATCGGGTAAAACCTATACCGCTGTTTCTAACACAAAGGTAACTGAATTCAAGTCATATGCTCAAAATCCTGATTCAACAAAGATTTTCGATACTTTCGTTGGTATCTTTGTAGAAGATTGGCTTGATGCAATCCTCGGTCTTGCAAACAATGTTATTGATTCAGACAACAGCGCATTTGCAAAGAACCTTCCTATCATTACAGGTGTTCTTCAGTCAATCGGCGGATTTGGCGAAACAAGCGCACTTACAGACTTGTTTAACAGCATTTTCCAAATCACCCGTGAAAGCAAATACAGCTTTACATTTGAAAAGCAGGCAAGCGGATTTGTCGGACTTGATAAAGACAATGCTTACTTCCTTATTACTAATGTAAGCAAGCTTGTAGATGTAATTCAAAGTCTTGTTAAATCATTTAAGAAGACTGAAAATACAAATAAAAATACAAATAATAATACAACAACTGCTCCTACACAGGCAGTTCAAACTCCTAACTCATCAGTTGACATTTCAGCGTATAAGAGCAAAGATGTTAAGAGTGTTGACAGCACAATTGAAAAGCTTGATAAAGCATTGTCATCTCTCCTTGCTGATTCAAGAATCAATGGCTATTCAATCAACAAAACAAATAATATTATTGTCGGCGTAATTTCATTACTTTCAAATTACATCGGTGCTAACTCAGCAAATGCAGTAATAGATTTACTTAATACCTATTTATATTACCTTAACGGTGAAGATTCACGCTCAGCTGATTCTAACGGTAATGTTAACCCTAAGGATATCTACACAAATGAAGGACTTACCACAGTAGTAGTAAGAACTTATGCACTCATTGAATCACTTGTTGCAAACCTTACTGATAAGTACGCTTATTCATACACAGGTGCAAACAATGTTTCAGCTAAATACAATCTTATCAGCGAAGCAGTTAACGGACTTATTTCTCCTGACTCATTAGCTGTAAGAATTAAAGACACAGATATTAAGAATGCCAGCGGTAAACTTAAGAAGCTTGCAAGCTGGAGCGATGCTGTTAATGACAACGGAACACTCAATGTAAGCATTAACTGGGGTGTTTCAGCCGGCAACAGAGATGAGTTTATGAATGGTCTTTCAACATCACTCAGACTTCTCACATCTATTATCGGCGTACTTCTTATTGACACAGGCATTTACGAAAATGCACTTTATCCGGTTCTTAATACAATCGCAGTAAAAACAGGCATCACAGTTGATACTCCTGAAAAGTTCGCTGACAAGAGCAATCCATACCGTGATGAAGTATTTGTAGGAATTGTTAACCCAATCGTTGCATTACTTGACAAATTCTTTGAAAAACCTGTAACTACATTGTTGAACCTTGTATCGGCTATCGGTGTTATATTAGATGACACAACAGCTCCTACACTTGCTTCAACAATTGCAAACGCCGTTAAACCTATTTCAAATGAAGTTAACGGACTTGCAAAAATCCTCAGAATAAGCAATGGTACTCTTGGTGCAACATCACCTACTCTTGCTTCATTCCTTGAAAACATTGCTACTAAAACATTCGGTAAATTGGTAACAGTTAATGATAAGCAGGAAATCGGTATTGAAGTAAAGGGATACCTTCTTTCAGGTAATAATATTATACCTATTATAAATACACTTCTTGCTAAAACAGGCATTAAGCTTAATAACATTAACTGGAATGCACTCGGCAAAACAGCTTCTCCTGCTCAAACACTTCTTTATGTTCTTGATTATGTAATTGAATTCGTAAAGACAAACAATAATCTTACCACAATCATTCAGTTGATTATGGGCAACAACAAGATTAGCAAGGGAATTCAAAAGCTTATCAAGTACATCGAAACAGGTAAGCTTGACGCTATGGGACTTCTTAAAGTTATCGGCAAGCTTCTTGACTTCACTCAGTCACCAACAGAAGTTTACTGGACTTATAAGAATTACAAGGGTACATCATTAAACTTTAAGTATCCTGACGGAATTACAGCTTATGATGCAAATAACGCTGTTTCACAGCTTGACACAGCAGTTGATGCAGTTATGGCTCTTCTCGCCAACTTCGGTGTAGTTAACGCATCAAATCTTAAGAGCATTGTCAGCGGATTGGCATTTACAAACGCTAACCTCACATCTCTTGCAAAGGCACTTTACGGTGCGCTTGATACCAAGAAGATTTCACCATATCTCAATATGGTAGGCATTGCAGTATCACCAAAGGGTGTTGCTAATCTCCTTGTAGATAAGAGCTATGGCAAAACTTACACTTCAGCAGCCAACACACTTAAGAAGGCAAAGAGCTGGAAGAAAGTTAAAACAATTAACTGGGGCTTCAAAGATGGTTCAGCAAAAGCAGAGCAGGGCTTTATCAATGCTCTTGCAGCAATCCTCCGTCCTGTAAACAGCGTTCTTGCTGTATTCCTCAATGAAGGAAAGATTGACCTCAGTAATATCAATATCAAGAAGGCTTCAACTTCATTTGATATTAAAGACAGCAACGGTAAAGTAACAAGCAAAGTTGCACTTACTTATATGCTTAAGAAAGGCGTTTTCACTCTTACCCTTAAGGATGATATGAACCCTGACTCCAAGCTTTCAACAATTAAGCTTGACCTTAATGCTCTTAATGTAGGCGTTAACGGTATTAACGGTTATGAAGGCGCAATTGTTCCTCTTCTTGATGTTCTTCAAGTAAGCAACAGCAAGATTAAAACATTTAAGCAGTATCAAAAAGATTGCATGAAGGCTAAAGATAATGTAATTCTTGATGTTCTCAATCCTCTTATGAGCTTTGTAGATACACTTCTTGATAAGCCATTTGATACACTCACATCTGTTCTTCCAAACCTTGCATACTTTATTGATAACAACGGCATAGGCCAGTTACTCGATAATCTCATTGCTCCTGTTACAAACATTCTTAAAACTGCTAAATCAGCAGGTGTGGATGTTGATAAGATTCTTACAATGGTACTCGGCAAGGACCTTGGCAAAGTTGTTACAAACGCACTCAAGGTTAAAGGTGTTAAGCTTAACATCAAACTTGCAGACCTTAAGTCTTGCAACATTCAAGATATTGTAGTTCCTCTTCTTAACTCATTACTTAAGAAGACCGGTATTAAGCTTCCTGAATTTAAGTGGTCAACAATCGCATCACACGGTAAGGTTGTTACATCTAAATCAATGGTTAAGAATGCCGAAGGCAAGTTTACAAATAAGGAAGTAATTGCTGATAAGGGCGAAGTTCTTGTTGCAGTTCTCCGTTATGTTGCAGATACTCTTATTAAGAACTCAAAATCTATCAAATCACTTATTACTTCAATTAAAGCTATTAAGAGTAATGATATGCTCAAATCTATCATCTCAAGTGTATTCACTACAATCGGCCTTGCTGATAAGGATGATATTGTTCGTGCAGTATTCTACTTCTTAACAGGCGAACCTACTAATGCATTCTGGGATTACACAGCTTATAAGACAGGTTCTTATGACTTCTCTTATCCTGAAAGTGTTGATGTTGACTTCCTTAAGAATCTTCCTCCAATGCTTGACGGACTTGTAGGCGGTTTGGTTGACGGCGGTCTTACCAAGTTAATCGGCGGTCTTATCTTCAAGGATGACATTATTAACTCACTTCTTACCGGACTTTACGGTGCAATTGAAGGTGTTAAGGTTGGCGACGGTTCACTCGTTTCTCTCCTTGCACAAACTAACATTGACTTCTCAACAAGCAATGTTGCTAAACTTCTTACAGATGAATCTTACGGTCAAACTTATGCTGCAAATGCAAGCGTAATCGCAAAGGCAGGTTCATGGTCAAAGGTTAACACAGCATCACTTAAGTGGGGTGTTAAGGATGCAGATACATTCTTCCACGCACTTGTTGCAGTTCTCCGTCCTATCTACGGTGTACTCGATGTACTTCTTAATGATGCATCACTCGGAATCTTTGACATAGTAAGAATTCCTGGTTCAAACGGTTATACATCATCAATCGTTCCTCTTATGGAAGCATTCTCAATGTATAACATCAAAACTCAGTATCAATACAGAGAAGATATAAACGAAGCTTACGATAATATTCTTCTTGATATTATCAATCCTCTTTGGGATAAGGTTGAGGATATACTTAATGCTCCTCTTGAAACATTGTTTGCAATGCTTCCAAACCTTGCACTCTTCATTGGTAATGACGGACTTTGCCAGATTCTTGACAACCTCCTCACTCCGATTTCAGCTCTTGTTGATGCTATCAAACCAATAGTTGATCTTAATACTCTCTTACCTGCACTTCTTAAGGCACTTAAAGTTGACCTTAATGCAATTCTCGGTAAGATTGGTGTTACAAACTTCACTCTTGACATCTATGACCTTAATGCAACACTTAAGCCACTCCTTGGCGGTGACGCTATTATTCCTCTTGTAAATAATATCCTTGGTCTTATTAAGATTAAGGGCACACCACTCGGAATTAAGCTTAATGATGTAGATTGGTTGAAGCTTGCAAGCCACGGTAAAGTAATTACAGACACTTCACAGGCTGCTACATACGGTGCAAGAATTTATATTGAAGGTGATTCATCAGAAACACTCATTGCAGTACTCGGCTACTTAATCGAAACTGTTAACACAGGCGATAACTTCAAGAACATAAGTGATCTTATCACAGGTCTTGTAGGCGGTAACGAAACTGTATCCGGAGTTGTTAATCAGGTTCTTCCTGTTCTTCAGGGTGATACTGATACAGTTATTGCTTCTCTTGTAGACCTTCTTCAGACAATGGCATAAACATAAAGTTTTAGCCGAAATAAAAATCAGGGGCAACTCCTTTTGGAGTTGCCCTTTTTGACTGTCGATAAAGTGGCTAAAGCGCGCCTCGTTGTAATTGTCATAGAGTTGCCCTTCGTCTTTTTATATTTATAAATAAAAAATCTTGTATTACCATTAAAAATAATATATAATAGCAAATGAATTATATCTTTTACTTGGTGGTGATGTTATGCTTCTCGGCAAGGCAGCCAAAGGAAGAGTTGTTAAACCTATAAATTCTGTTGACGAAAGCGGTTATGTTTATCCCTTAAATGTAGTTGAAATTAACGGACATAAAAACCAATATGCTTTTGTAATGGGAGTAACTCACACAGTATGCAATTTTGACGGTAGAATTATTGCAGCACTCATTCCTAAAGACTCTGAGAACAAAAATTTAAAAACTATGTGGATTATGGCGTCACGCAGTTCACGCTATATAAATCAAGACATTTTACAGGTCATTGATGTTGAAAACGATTTTCCGCAACACAACCTCATTTGCTACTATGAATCAAGTGCCGGCGCAGTTGTATATAGGTCAATTAAAGGAAAGCTTCGTTATCTTCTTATTAAAAACAAACGCTCGTCAAATTGGGGATTTCCTAAAGGCCATCTTGAAATGGGCGAAACAAAATATGACGCAGCAAAAAGAGAAGTGCTTGAAGAAACAGGGCTTCATATCCGTATTCAACTCGGATATGAAGGAATATCAAAATACAAGCTCAGAAATAATGTTGATAAAAAAGTTTCAATCTTTGTTGCAACTACCGATGATATGCGAACCATAGTTCAGGAAGAAGAAATTGATGACTTTATGTGGCTTGCTTATGACCAGGCAATGGGCTTTTTATCATTTGAAAATGATAAAAAAATATTGCGTGAAGCAGTTGATTTCTTACTTAAAAACAATCTTATTGTTACAAAAGATATTCCTCTGCCGCAAGATGTTCAAAAAGAAATGGAAATAAAAGAAAAACTCAGGCAGGAAAGAATAGCGCAAATGGAAAGGCAAAAGCAATTTACCCCGCCACAGAAAAGCAAGCAACAAATAAGATATGAAAATTATAAGAAAAAGCAAAAACAAAAATATAAAGAAAATCTAAAAAAAAACAAATAATAAAACCACAAATCTAAAGGAGAAATAATTTATGGTTCAAGAACTTTGTAGAAATTTGCAGGAATTTTTAACCTCTCACGGAATACCTGATTGGCTTGTTGTATTTATAATTTCACTCTGCCCTATATTAGAATGCAGACTCGGTATGTTCACAGCAATCGTGCTGTTGCAGATGAACCCATTTGTTGGCTTTATTATCAGCTTTTTAGGTAACATATTGCCTATTCCTTTTATACTTCTTTTAATAAATTGGATTTTTGACTTATTAAAAAAAGTTCCGGGCATAAATAAATTCGTTTATTGGCTTGAAGATAAAACATTAAAAAAGAGAGATAAAATTGATAAATACGGTATTTGGGGGCTTCTTATTTTTGTGGCAATTCCGCTTCCGGGTACAGGCGGATGGACCGGCGCACTTCTTGCTTCCCTCCTCCATCTTGATAAGAAAAAGAGTTTTGTTGTAATTTCACTCGGTGTGTTCATTGCAGGCCTTATTATTACGTTATTAAGCCTTGTAGTAGGTAATGCAGTATTTAACTGATATGGATAAGGAATATAAAGCACTTATCAACCTTTGCAAAAATTATATTAACAATAACGCCTTTATTTTCGATACAAGCGTTGATTACAAAAAAATTTACAGATATGCAAAGGTTCATAACCTTTTGGGAATTGTTAACTGTGCAGTTGCCAATGCTGAAAATAAAAATGATATATCGCCAAAATTTAAAAATGCGGTTGAAAACAGCTTTTTTGATTTGATATACCTTGCAAGCCTTCAATCGAATATGCTCAAAGAAGTGAAAACGCTTCTCAAAGCTTCTGAGGTGCCGTATATCGTGTTTAAAGGCGCAGTGCTTAAACAGAGCTACCCTGTGCCTGAAAGTCGCGTTATGGGCGATATAGACGTACTTATTAAAGAATGTGACCGAAACAAAGTGAAAAAACTTCTCACATCAAATGGTTTTGACTGCATTAAGCAAAATGGGCCGGTATATAACTATGTTAAAAACAATGTTTTGTTTGAAATTCACACAAAGCTTATAAACCATTATGATGAAGAGCCTTTTTGCAATGCATTTGATTATGCCGTATTTGACGGATTTGAGGGAACATTTGATAATAATTTTCACTTTGCATATCTAATTGCACATACAGCACACCATTTCAAATTTTACGGTGCGGGAATTAAGCTTATTGTTGACCTTGCAATTATGCTTAAAAATTCAAACATTGATTTAGTACGGGTTTTTGAATATTTAAAACCCGTAGGCCTTGAAACATTCGGCAAAACAATGCTTAATGTTTGCAACAATTTTTTTGGGTACGGTGCCAATTACAATATTGATACAAAAGAAGTTGAAGAATATCTTTGCAACTGCGGTGCATTTGGCAATGATAATGAAAATAACGGTATTGCCATTGCAAGAAAAGAGCTTGAAAAAGGTAGAAAAGCTTCATCTTTTATAACAAAGCTTCGCCTGCTCTTTCCGCCGTATAAAGAACTTAAGGATATTGATTATATAAAATTTATTAACGGTAGGCCTTGGCTTATTTTGTACGCTTGGGTGTATCGAATTATTTATAATTTTAAACACAAAAAAGAATTTATGCTAAATGCAGTAAATTCGCTTGATGATGAAAAGACGTATATTTTAGCTCAAAAGGAGCTTGAGATGTTTAAGGAGATAGGTTTAGAATGAAGTACATTGCTATAATTTTAATTGCTGTTTTGTTGGTATTACTTGTTTTATTCGTTTCTTGGTTTTTGAATATGAAAGCTAACGGTAAATGTCCGATATGTGCTTTAAAGAAAGTATTTATTCCGACTTCGCTCACCATTGACATCGGCGAAGAGGAGGATTATTCAAACGAGGTTGCAAAAACGCCGCCGATGGGATGGTCAAGCTGGAATACATTCAGAAATAATATTGATCAAGATATAATTATGCAGACAGCCCACGCCATGAAAGACAGCGGCCTTGCAAACGCGGGATATGAATTTATTAACCTTGATGATTGCTGGCAAAGCTCTCTTCGTGACAGCGACGGTAAATTGCAGGGTGACCTCGGCACTTTCAGCCGCGGTATACCTAATCTTATTAAAGATATTAACTCGCTCGGCTTAAAGGTAGGGCTTTATTCATCAAACGGTACACTCACCTGTGAGGATTTGCCTGCATCACTCGGCAATGAAAGACTTGATGCCAAAACGCTTGCATCTTGGGGATGTGAATTTTTCAAATATGATTTTTGCCACCATGACAGAATAAGCGGTGACTGCCCGGCGATTGAACATATAGAAATTACAAAGCAAAAAAGTGCATTTGAGCTTGATTTAAGGCCGGAGGACGCACAGTTTACCGGCAGAGCAAAGATTATTAAAATGCCCGATGTGCCAAGCAAAAAGGCTATCGGATTTATTAGCCACGGTTCAGGCTCGGCAAGCTTTGATTTTGATATTGATACAAAGGGTGAATATGTATTAACCTTTGTTTTCCATAAATCAAGAGCAAAGAAAAAGCAGTATATGCAAATTGATATTAACGGCAAAATGCATGAACTTTTCTTCCCTGAAACAAAAGGTTTCAGCCCTTTGGGAAGGCAGCAAATTATGGTTGAACTTGCAAGCGGCACAAACCATATGACAATCAAAAACCCTATTGTAACTAATATTGATTCATCTTTTGTTCAATATAAGCGTATGGGTGACGCACTTAAAGAAGCTACGCAAATGTGGGCAAAAGTTACAAGAACACCGGAAAAGCCTATAACATTTTCAATATGCGAATGGGGTACTGCACGCCCATACATTTGGGGCGCAAAGGCAGGTTCAATGTGGCGCACAACGCCTGATATTATGCCTAAATGGAGCAGCATTGTTTGGATATATAACCGCACATTAAAGCTTTACAAATATGCGGGCGCGGGCCACTGGAATGACCCTGATATGCTGGAAGTCGGCAACGGAAATCTTGACGATAATGAAAACAGAGCGCATTTTTCACTTTGGTGTATGCTTGCCGCCCCGCTTATGCTCGGCAATGATATTAGGCAATTTGTAACAAACGGTATGCCTGATAAAGAAAATAACACGCTCAAAATAGTTACAAACAAGCATATGATTGCAGTTGACCAAGACGCTCTCGGCAAACCGGCAAAAAGGATTAAAAAAGAAAGCGGAATTGATATTATTGCAAGGCCGCTTGCAAACGGTGATGTTGCGCTGTGCTTGTTTAACACAAAATCTTCCACAAAAAGCGTAAGCTTCAAGCTTGATGAACTTGTTAAAGACAAGTATTTGGGTATTGAAGAAGTACCGACAGGATATGAACTGCACGACTTGTGGACTGACGAGCGCACAACCGGAACTACTATTTCGGCATCTATACCTAAACATTCAACGGTAGTTTACAGAATCAAACCGGTAAATGAATAATATATATGATAGACCTTGAGAAAGTGAGATAAATTTTGTATTTTGCGAGTGGGAGCTGTACTATTCTCACTTGCTACGAAACAGTACACCGTACTGTTTCTGCCAAATTCATAAAT
>ERZ772821.645-NODE-645-length-25434-cov-37.781355_pt1 | contig 25434 bp, 18 predicted proteins | sample MGYA00580859_ERZ772821 | MGnify/ENA primary metagenome ERZ772821 (study PRJEB29015, sample SAMEA2737674) | human gut metagenome | biome: human gut; feature: human-associated habitat; material: faeces | place: China | collected 2012 ...
CATTAAGTGCTCTCCGGCTCGTGCGGAACTCGCGATCGACCTTATATATTTGCCCTCCCCGGGGCTCCTCGCCAGTCCCCCTCAGCTAGTTCTTCAGCGAGTTCAGCGGCGCCGGGAAACGTCCACCGCGATGGGCAAGCACGGTGCCGGCGTTGGGGTTCACCGGCATGATGGGTGCACGGCCGAACAGGCCGCCGTACTCGACGCAGTCACCCACGCCCTTGCCGATAGCAGGAATCACGCGGACGGCCGTGGTCTTGTTGTTGATGACGCCGATGGCCATCTCGTCGGCGATGATGCCGGCGATGGTCTCGACCGGGGTGTCGCCGGGGATGGCGATCATGTCCAGGCCAACGGAGCACACGCAGGTCATGGCCTCGAGCTTCTCGAGCGAAAGCGCACCGGCTTCGACGGCGGCGATCATGCCGGCGTCCTCGGACACGGGGATGAAAGCGCCCGAAAGACCGCCCACGCTGGAACTGGCCATGACGCCGCCCTTCTTGACGGCATCGTTGAGCATGGCGAGCGCGCAGGTCGTGCCCGGGCCACCGCAGGTGCCCACGCCGATGATCTCGAGGATGCGCGCGACGGAGTCGCCGATGGCGGGCGTGGGAGCCAGCGACAGGTCGACAATGCCCTTCTCGACCCCCAGGCGATGGGCGGCCTCGCGGCTCATGAGCTCGCCGGCACGGGTGATCTTAAAGGCGGTCTGCTTAATCTTCTCGGCGACTTCCATCATCGATGCGGAATCGGGCAGCGTCTCCAGGGCTGCGGCCATAACGCCGGGGCCCGAAACGCCTACGTTGATGACAGCGTCGGCCTCGCCACCGCCGTGGACAGCGCCCGCCATAAACGGGGAGTCCTCGACCATGTTAGCAAAGCAGACAAACTTGGAAGCGCCGACGGAATCCTGGTCGGCCGTGAGTTTAGCGGCATCGATGATGGTCTGGGCGGCCATGAGCACGGCGTCCATGTTGATGCCGGCGCGCAGGCTGGCGACGTTGACGCTGGAGCAGACGCGGCTCGTGGTGGCGAGCGCCTGCGGAATGGACTGTATAACGCGGCGATCGGCGTCGCCGATGCCCTTCTGGACGAGTGCGGAGAAGCCGCCCAGGTAGTCGATGCCGAGCGTCTCGGCCGCGCGGTCGAGGGCGTGCGCGATAGGGGTGAGGTCCTCATCCTTGCAGCACGCGGCGATCTGCGCCACCGGGGTGACGGAAACGCGCTTGTTGACGATGGGGATACCGTACTCGCGCTCGAGGTTCTCGGCGGTCTCGACCAGATGCTCAGCCGTGTGCGTCACGTGGTCGTAGATCTTCGTGCACATGCGGTCGAGGTTCTCGTCACCGCAACCCATGAGCGAAACACCCATGGTGATGGTCCTGATGTCGAGGTTCTGCTCCTCAACCATGCCGCGGGTTTCCGCGATTTCTGCGGGCGTGATCGCCATCCTTGCGCTCCTATCTGCCAAAACGAGCATAGTCTTATCTATTCTAACGTGCCGCACGTGCCAAGTGGCGCGCGCGGCACGTTTTGGTGCTCGGTTGTTTCCGTTGTGTTACTGCCCAAAGACCTCTTCGGCGATACGAGCGCTTTCGGCGGCGTCCTTGGCGTAGTAGTCCGCGCCGATCTGCTTAGCGTATTCGGGGGTGAGCACGGCGCCGCCTACGATGATCTTGACGCCCGGAACCTCGGCATGGAGCAACTTGATGGTCTCTTCCATGGCGACGACCGTGGTGGTCATAAGCGCCGAGAGGCCGACGAGCTTGATGTCACGCTCCTGTACGGTCTTGAGCACCTCTTGCGGGTCGACGTCGCGGCCCAGGTCAAAGACGGTGTAGCCGTAGTTATCGAGCAGCATCTTGACGATGTTCTTACCGATGTCGTGGATGTCGCCCTTGACGGTGGCCACGCAGATCTTGCCCTTGTCGGCGATCTCGCCGGCGGGCATCAGGCGCTTGATGGTGTCGAAGCCCACGCGTGCGGCTTCGGCCGAGGCCATAAGCTGCGGCAAGAAGAACTTGCCCTGGTCAAAGAGGACGCCAACCTCGTCGAGGGCGGGGATAAAGTGATTGTTGATGAGGTCCATGGCGTCGTGGTCTGCCAGCAGACGCTCGGTCTCGGCAGCGATCTCGCCTTTGCGGCCCGAGACGACCATGCGACGAATCGGGTCGTCGTTGCCGTCGGGGGTGGTGGCGCTGGCAGCGGGCGCGGCGTCGGTCGATGCGGTCTGAGCCGCCGCCGGGTTGGCGGCAATCTTGTACGGGTCGGTCCAGCCGGCGTAGTGTTCGATGTATCCGGTCGAGCCCTCATCTTCAACGCTCAGCACGCGATAGCTGTAGACGGTGTCCATAAAGCGCTTGGAACCCGGGTTCATGATGGGGGCGTCCAGACCTGCACCAAAGGCGGCGGCCAAAAAGACCGAGCCCAGCAGCGGCCGCGCGGGCAGACCAAAGCTGATGTTCGACACGCCGAGCGCGCATTTGACGCCCAGGCGCTCCTTGCACAGGGACATGGCGCGCAGGATCTGCTCGGCCTGGCGTTGATTGGTCGAGGCGGTCATGACCAGGCAGTCGATGAGGATGCGGTCCGGGCCGATGCCGTAGCGGGCGGCCTCGGCCACGATGCGCTCGGCGATGGCGAAGCGGGCCTCGGCGGTATCGGGGATGCCGCCTTCGTCGAGCGTAAGGCCGACGACGTTGGTGCCGTAGTGGGCAACCAGCGGGAAGATCTCGTCCATGATCTGCTGCTTGCCGTTGACCGAGTTGATGATGGGCTTGCCGGCGTAGCGACGTACGGCGGCCTCGACGGCGGCGGGGTCGGTGGAGTCGATCTGCAGCGGCAGCAGCGTGGAGCCCTGGAGCTGCTCGGTCGCCTGTTGGATGATCTTGACCTCGTCGATCTCGGGCAGGCCCACGTTGACGTCCAGGATGTCGGCGCCCTGCTCCTGCTGGCTGATGCCCTGGCTCACGACGTAGTCAAGGTCACCGTCGCGCAGGGCTTGCTGCAGGCGCTTTTTGCCGGTGGGATTGATGCGCTCGCCGATGACGGCGATCTTGTGACCGTCACAGGGAAGGTCCACGACCGTCTGGGCGCTCGTGACCGACATGCTGGGCTTGCGGTGGTGCGGGCTGGGCGTGTGGTTATCGATAAGCGTGCGCAAGGCGGCCATGTGCGCCGGCGTGGTGCCGCAGCAGCCGCCCACGACGCTCACGCCGTCCTCAATCATGCCGGCGACGGCCTCGGCGTATTCGGGTGCCTGGATGTCAAAGACGGTATTGCCGTCATCGTCCACGCGGGGCAGTCCCGCATTGGCCTGCACCATAACGGGCTTGTCGGTGACGGTGAGCATGCGAGCGGCGAGTCCTCGGAGCTCGGCCGGGCCCTGGCTGCAGTTGATGCCCAAAACGTCGGCGCCGATGGCGTCGAGGGTGATGGCGGCGACCTCGGGGCTCGTGCCCAAGAAGGTGCGGCCGTCTTCCTCAAAGGTCATGGTGGCAAAGACGGGCAGGTCGGAGTTCTCGCGGCAGGCGAGGACCGCCGCCTTGATCTCGGCAAGGTCAGTCATGGTCTCGATAATAAAGAGGTCCACGCCCGCATCGACGCCGGCATGCACTTCCTCGGCAAAGAGGTCATAGGCCTCGTCAAAGCTGAGGGTGCCTAAGGGACGAAGCAACGCGCCGATGGGGCCGATGTCACCGGCGACGTAGCGGGCGCCGGCCTCGCGGGCACAGGCGACGGCCGCGGCAAAGACGTCTGCCACGGTGGCGGCACCGTCGAGCTTGTGGGCGTTGGCGCCAAAGGTATTGGCGGTGATCACGTCGCAGCCAGCCTCGACGTACTGGCGCTGAATGTCGGTAATGACCTGGGGTTCCTCAAAGTTGAGCAGCTCGGGCAGGGCGCCCGCCTTCATGCCAGCGGCCTGCAGCATGGTGCCCATGCCGCCGTCGAACAGCAGGTGTCCCGTGCCCTCGATGGCCGCACGCAGGCGATCGTTCTTAATGCGAAGGTCGTCGATCGTGCGCGTTTTGTACGCGGCACCGTTGCGACGTGCAGCATCAACGGGTGCCGCCAATGCAGTGCCGTCAGAATCATGAGTGGTAAGCGGAGTAAACATCGAGGGCTCCTAATGGCTGGAATAGCAGGTGGTGTGGGCGGCGCGGAAGCGGCAGTGCTCACGCATGCGGCAGATAGTGCAGGTGGGGCGGCTCTGGGCGTCGTGGACCTCGCCGTCAAACAGACCGATCACCGCGGTCACGCTCTTGGTGGGCATGAGCAGGTTAGTAGGTGTGACGGTAAGCCCGATGAGCCGCGTGGCGTTGAGCGCATCCACGATCGAGCGCTGGGCCGTAAGCGGGCAGTCGCCATAGCCGGGACTGAAACGCCAGTTGCCCGCAAGCCCGTGTGCAGCGGCGTCCGTCTTGACCTGCTGGTCCATCTGCTCGACGGCGGCTTCTACATAGGCAGAGCATGCAGCGTCGAGAACGGCTCCCTCCAGGGGCTGCTGGGCTCCCGTGGTGCGCAGGCGACGCTCGGCGTCCATGCCGAGGGTGCATGCCATAAGAGCGGCCATGCGGGCGTCCTTGAGGTGGCGAAAGATATCGCGACCGCGCAGCTCAACGTTGGTGCCGACCAGACGGATGCAGGGCTCTCCCTGCTCGTCCACGCCTGTGGCATCGACGGCAAACACGCGACGCACGCCGCGGGGCTCAATGTCCAGCTCCAGACGTTCAACGACAAGCTCAATACGCTGCGACAGCTCGGGCTCAATCTGCTGACCGCCGTAGCCCAGATACCGCAGCATCTCGGCACGGTCGACACGGGGATGGTGCGCAGCATCGACACGATAAAGCGCCGGCGACGCAAGGTCGGCCGGCACTTCGACAGCGGTTGTATCGATGTGCGGTTTTTCCATTACCCCAGGCGCTCCATAATAGTCGCGGCGATCGCAGGACGATTCATAGTGTACAGGTGCAGACCGGCGGCGCCGTGCTCCTTAAGGTCGCAAAGCTGACGGGCGGCATAATCTACACCGGCTGCCTGCAGGCTCTCGGGGTCGTTCTCGTACTTGGCGAGAATCTTGATGACGGGGGAGGGCAGCGACGCGCCGCACATAAAGACCATGCGGCTGATCTGCGACTTGCCCATAAACGGCATGATGCCCGCGGTAATGGGCACGGTGATGCCGGCCTTGTCGGCAAGCTCGCGGAAGCGATAGAAGCACTCGTTATCAAAGAAGAGCTGCGTCACAAAGAAGCTCGCGCCGGCGTCTTGCTTTTGCTTGAGGTGCTTGACCGAGAGGTTGAGATCCTCGCAGGCAATGTGGCCCTCGGGGTAGGCTGCGGCGCCCACGCAAAAGCCGGCGTCGACGAGCTCGGGGATGAGGTCACGGGCGTAGGCGTAGTCGGAGGCGGGCTTGTCGTCCTCAGTCGCGCCAGCGGGCAGGTCGCCGCGCAGGGCCAGCACGTTTTCCACGCCGGCCGAGCGATACTCGTCAATCTTGGCGGCGATATCGGCATGTGTGCGGCCAACGCAGGTGAGGTGCGCTACCGAGGGCGTATCGAATTCGCTCGTAATCATATGCGCGATGGGGGCGGTGGTGGCACCGTTACCCGAGCCGCCAGCGGAACAAGTGACCGAGACAAAGCTCGGTGAAAGCTTGCACAGGTTGCCTGCCACCTCGCGAGCCGTATCGAGGGTAAGCTCACCCTTGGGCGGGAACATTTCAAACGAAACGGGTGCAGTGCCCTGGGATGCTGCCTGCTTAAAAACCTCGTCGACGCGCATATCGTGCTCCTTTAAATATTTAGTGCGATGTGTTGTAAGGATTCTACAGCACCGCTGTGCCACGGTGGAGTTTTACTCGCGATTTAGGGATACCAATCAAAGATGCCACGCTATCGGCATTGCCTATAGCAGAGCGGTCAATGTAGGAAAGGGCTATATTGAATGGTATCTGATGCAAAATACCAGTTAATAGAGCCCCATCCCAGATTGACTACTCTTAAACCATGCGGGGAGGTCTGCAATTTATGCAGTTCGTTGGCTGTTGAGGGTGGCAATACCGCTGCGATGCGGTAACCTCATTGATTGGTTTCGTGACAGCAACATAACGGTAATGTTGCGGAAACACGACGAGCCTAAGCTATGACTCGTTCGTTAGTAATCAACACCGCTTCTCACGCGGTGCCGATACGAAGGGAGTTCCGTATGGCCGATCTTACTGACCGCTTCGGGACCATGGTGTTCTCTGAGGAAGTCATGAAGGACTACCTCCCCAAGGACATTTGGAAGCGCCTTGCTGCAACCCTCGAGGACGGTGAGCCGCTCGACCTGGATGTGGCCAACGCCGTTGCCCACGCCATGAAGGTCTGGGCCATCTCCAAGGGCGCGACGCACTACGCGCACTGGTTCCAGCCGCTTTCGGGCATTACTTCCGAGAAGCACGACAGCTTCCTCGAGCCCAACCACGACGGCACCGCCATTACCAAGTTTACGGGCAAGAACCTCATCCAGGGCGAGCCGGACGCCTCCAGCTTCCCCAACGGCGGCCTGCGTGCCACCTTCGAGGCCCGTGGCTACACCGCTTGGGATCCCACCAGCCCCGCATTCATTAAGGACGATGTCCTGTGCATCCCCACGGCTTTCTGCTCCTACACGGGCGAGGCCCTGGACAAGAAGACCCCGCTGCTGCGCTCCATGACCGCGCTCTCGCGTGAGTCCAAGCGCGTTTTGGCGTTGTTTGGCAAGACCCCCAAGAAGGTCGTTCCTTCCGTGGGCGATGAGCAGGAGTACTTCCTGATCAAGAAGGACGCTTACCGCAAGCGCAGGGACCTGGTCATCACCGGTCGCACTCTCTTTGGCGCTGCTCCCTGCAAGGGCCAGGAGCTCGAGGAGCACTACTTTGGCGCTATCCGCCCCACCGTCTCGGCCTATATGAAGGACCTGGACGATGAACTGTGGGCGCTTGGCATTCCTGCCAAGACCAAGCACAACGAGGTCGCTCCCTGCCAGCATGAGCTCGCTCCTGTCTATGGCGAGGTCAACGAGGCCATCGACCAGAACCTGGTCATGATGGAGAAGATGAAGCTCATCGCCTCCCGTCACGACTTGGTCTGCCTGCTGCACGAGAAGCCCTTTGAGGGCATCAACGGTTCGGGCAAGCACAACAACTGGTCGCTTGGCACCGAGTCCGAGAACCTGCTCGACCCGGGCGACACCCCGCTCGACAACCTGCAGTTCATCGTCTTCCTCACCGCGGTGATCGAGGCCGTCGATAACTATCAGGAGCTCCTGCGTGCCTCCGTTGCCTCGGCCGGCAACGATCATCGTCTGGGCGCCAACGAGGCTCCTCCGGCGATTATGTCCATCTTCCTGGGCGACCAGCTCACCGAGGTCGTCGAGAAGATCATCGATGGCAAGGCTTCCGTCCATGCCACGCGCGGCGTGCTTGACCTAGGCGCCGATACCCTGCCCAAGCTGATGCAGGACAACACCGACCGCAACCGTACCTCCCCGTTCGCCTTCACCGGCAACAAGTTCGAGTTCCGTGCCTGCGGCTCCGAGCAGAACGTCTCCGACTCCAACCTGGTGCTCGATGCTGCCGTGGCCAAGTCGCTCAAGTCTTTCGCCGACGCACTCGAGGGTACGCCCGAGGATAAGTTCCAGGACGCCGCGCTCGAGTACTGCAAGAAGGTGCTGACCGATCACCAGCGCATCCTGTTCTCCGGCGACGGTTACTCCGACGAGTGGCCCATCGAGGCCGAGAAGCGCGGCCTTGCCAACAACAAGACCACGGCCGACGCTCTTCCCGCCTTTGTTTCCGATAAGGCTATCGCGCTCTTTGAGGAGACGGGCGTCCTGACCAAGGCCGAGGCTCAGTGCCGCTATGACTGCAAGCTCGAGAAGTACAACAAGCTCATGAACATCGAGGCTACCACGATGGTTCGCGAGGCGCGTCGTACCTATCGCCCGGTCATTACCGCCTACGCCACCAAGGTCGCTAAGGGCCTTGAGACTATTCGTGCCGCCGGTGCTGAGGCCGCCATGCAGTGCGAGCAGAACACGCTCAACAAGCTCTGCAACGGCATCACCGCCATCAACGACTCCATCAAGGCGCTCGACGCCGTGCATCAGAAGGCCGAGGCCCTCGATGGCCAGGAGCAGGCCAATGTGTATGCGCACGAGGTCGTTCCCGCTATGGATACGCTGCGCGCCGCAGTGGATGCCATGGAGGAGATCGTGGCAGCCGACTACTGGCCGGTCCCGACCTACGACGACATCCTGTTCTACGTGTAGAGCGTAACCGACATATCGTCATGGTATTGAGCCGGGGTCCGCATCGCGCGGGCCCCGGCTTTTTGTTTGCGAAGGACGCTTTGGATCCCGCTTTGCAACTGATTCGCCCACACAATAAGGGGTCGTGGGCAAAAAACGTCAAATATGAGTACTGTCACAAGCCCTGTAGCATTATCTTTTTGCAAAATTTGCAGTGTTACGCAACATATGTCCAAGTACTTAGCTGATAAATGCCTGCAATTCCTCCGCCGTAGGACGCCTTGTGTCCAAATCGCCTTCTGATGGCATGAAATCGCTGTTACTAAATTGGTAACAGTACTCATATTTGCTATTTTTTGTCCACGGGCCCTTGGATGACAGTGTGATTTTATGCCTTCGGGGTTCGAATCCCGGCGTATGGGTAGCAAAAAGCCCGCTACCGAATTGGTAACGGGCTTCACAGATTCTGTGGTGCCCCCAGCGGGATTCGAACCCGCGATATCCACCTTGAAAGGGTGGCGTCCTTGGCCGCTAGACGATGGGGACAGCGGGAAAGAGTATAGCAGACTTTTTTGCCGGCGCGTATATCGTTGGCAAACTGGAAAACCACCACAAAGGTACCTGTCCCCTTTGTGGTGGTGGGGTGCTAGGGGAGGAGCTTCATGGCGGCGTCGTGGGCGGCGTGCTCGTAGGCGTCGTCGAGGGGTTTGAGCGGCAACAGGGCGGCGGCCTGTGCGTCGCCACGGCGTTCGAGGGCGTGGGCGATGAGCCAGTCGGCGAGTTCGGGGTTCTTGGGCAGCGCCGGGCCATGCAGGTACGTGCCGATGACTCCCTTGTGGATGAGGCCCTCAAAGCCATCGTCGCCGTTGTTGCCGGTGCCCGCGACGACGGACGTTCCGAGCGGCGTCGCCTCTGCGTCGAGCAGGGTGCGGCCGCCGTGGTTCTCGAATCCCACAAAGGGCTCGGGTGCCAGGTCGGTCTTGACGGCGACGTTGCCGATCAGGCGGTCGGAGCCGCGCACTGTCTCGGCGGCAATGACGCCCAGACCCTCGATGCGATCCTCGCCCATATAGTACGAACGGCCGAGCAGCTGATAGCTGCCGCAGATGGCAAGCAGTGAGCCGCCATCCTCAACATAGGCCGCGACCTTGTCTTTTTGGGCGAGCAACTCGTGTGCCACGGCTAGCTGGTCGCGGTCGGAGCCGCCACCCATCATGACGATATCGGCATCGGTCAAATCAAGCGTCTCGCCCATACGGACCTCGTCTACACGCACGGGAATGCCACGCCAGGCGCAGCGGCGCTCGAGCGCGATAACATTGCCGCCGTCACCGTAGAGGTTAAGGGCATCGGGATACAGGTAGACGATGCGCAGGGGACGCGAAAGCTCGACCGGCGCGATGCCGACAGGAAGAGCGCTGCCGTCGGCACGGACTACGGCGCGGGCAGCAACCGTGGCTGCATCGGCACCCTTCAGCCCGTCGAGTTCTTTGACCAGCGGCGGGAAGGCCGTGTAGTTGGCGACGGCGTAGAAGGTGTCATCGGCGGCCTCGTCTGCCACGGCGCCGATCGCCTGCGCGACGTCCGAGATAATCGCGGCATCGATGCCGGCGTACTTGAGGCGTACCTGCATGTCGTGCGCACGCGTGCCTCCGGCAAAGGCGACAAGACCCGGCGTGTCGGCGATGCGCTCAAAGTCGACGTCGTAGATCCACGAGACATCGTGGCCGTCGGCGTCATTGTCGTTCAGGAAGAAGGCGCAGAGCCTGCCACCTGCCGTTTTAATGGACTGAATCTGTCGATCGAAGCCCACGGGATTCTTGGCCAGGTTTGCCTCGACGGTGCGGCCGGCAATGTTCCAGCGGCCCATGCGTCCGCCGGCTGGCACGTAGGCATCGAGCGTGGGCTGCAGATGCGCCGCGTCCACGCCCATCTCGCGCGCCGCAAAGAAGGCGGCGGCAACGTTGTAGACCATGTACAGGCCGTTGTAGCGTGTGGCGATGTGCGTTGCGGGTGCGTCGGTATTGGGTCCAAAGACCAAGTCAAATTCGTAGCCGTCGTAGGTAAGCTCAACGTCCGTCACGCGACGGACAAGCGCAGGGCGGGCCCAGCCGCACGAGGGGCAATGGTAGGCGCCGAGCTGGCCGTATTGCACGTAGTCATACTCCAGCGGCGCGTTGCACTGCGAGCAAAAACGCGAGTCGCTAATGCGATCGGACTCGGTGCCCGTGGCGCCGTCGATGCCAAAGGCGATGCTCGTGTTGGGAACGCGTGCGGCGATCGCGGCACACAGCGGGTCGTCTGCGTTGTAGATGAGCGTTGTTGCCGGAGAGAGCTCCAACGCATGGGCAATGACGTCTTGGGTATGGTCGATCTCGCCGTAGCGGTCTAGCTGGTCGCGGAACAGGTTGAGCAGCACGAAGTACGTCGGCTTGAGCTTGGGTAGGACGCGCACGGTGTAGAGCTCATCGCATTCAAAAACGCCCACGCGCTTGCCGCCGCCGGCTCGCTTGAGGCCGCTGCGCGCCTCGAGCAGTGCGCCCACCACGCCCGGCTCCATGTTGTTGCCGGCGCGGTTGCATACCACGGTGGCGCCGCTGGCGGCAACGGCGTCGGCGATGAGGTTCGAAGTGGTGGTCTTACCGTTGGTGCCGGTGATCACCACGCTGCGGTCGACAAGGCCGGCGAGGTCGCTCAGCAACTCGGGGTCGATCTTCATGGCGATGCGGCCGGGGAGTACGCCACCCTGGCGCTTGAGGACGGAGCGCAGTCCCCAGCGAGCGATATCGCTCGAGGTGCAGGCAAGAGATGAGCGGAGGTTCATGAAACCGTTCCTAACGTAAACGACATGGTCGGGTCGAGTGCGTCACTAAAATCCATAGCGGCGCGCAAATTCCTGGGCAAGCTGCGACACGTCTTCGCAGGCATTGGCCCAGGGGGCAAAGTCGGGAGTGTCCGAGATAATGCCGTCCGCTTCCCAAACGGCCTGGTGCGAAAGATCCCAGGGATCGCGTGGCTCGGGCCGGCAGGGAAGGTACGGTGTCTGGTACATGGGATTCAGCAAGAAGAACGCGCCACCCTCGCAACGGTTAGCGAACTCACGCAGCGCGCGCGTCGCCGGGCGCATCTTGTTTGTTTTGAACAGCAAGATCGTGCGGGCGAGCAGGTACCAAGGAGAGTTTTCGAGTGCGTCTGCCCCCATCTGTTCCTCGAGCTGATGCGCCAGGGCAAAAAAGCCGTCCTGGTCTTCCAGGCGGGCGAGGGCAAGCAATACGGTGCCGGCGGCCCGGGTGGGATAGCCCTCCGTCTTAAGGACACGGCGAGAATAGTTGGCGGCGGCGCGGTAACGAGCGCTCGCCATGCACAGCTGCGAGATGGCCTCGAGTGTGTGAAGCCACCCGATAAGGGCCGGCTCGCTCACGGTAAGGTCCGCTGCGGTGACACCGTCGGCCAAAACATTATTGGCCCAGTAGTGCGGGGCCTCCATATCAAACCCGGGCACGCTCTGTTGCAGGTAGTCGGCCGTGCTCGTCTCGAGCTTCATCAGGTCGCCCAGGCAGGCGTCGACGGGCGTGTCCGCCAAAATGATGGCGAGCAGCTGGGCATCGACGGCCAGCGCATCGATGCGGACGATCTTGAGCAGCTCATCACGCATATCGTCGAACAAGCGGTTGCGCGTCTGCTCAAACTCCTCGTCGCTGCCCATGTCCTCGATGCGATGGAGCTCGTCGAGCAGGTGACGATGAACACCGGCATAGGACAGCAGCGCCTGGGCATGCTCGGTCTGCGCATACTTGTGAGGATTCGCGCTAATGTCGTTATGGACAAGCTCGCGTGCTGCATCGGTGAGCTCGGGGTGCGACGCCAGATAGGTGCGCTCCAAGTAGGCGGGGATGTAGACGCTCGGATCCATTAGAGGTCCCCTCCCTTAAATGGAAGCCCCTGCTCGGCTGCGCGCAGGATGCGCTCGTCGATCTGGGAGCGCACGATGTCGTTGGTGGCGACCCAGGCGGCAAAGCTGGCGTTGTCGGGCGCGCCTAGGCCCTCCTGTAGCACCGGCGTCGCCTCGGACAGGGCAAGGACGAGCTCGTCGGTGGAGCCTGCACCCACGTTGACGCGGGCATAGACGCCATCGGGAAACTCGGTTTGGAAGTAGAGTGCTTCGGCTGCATGCGGGCATGAGCGCACCAGGATGCGCAGGTAGTGTTCGGCGCCCTCGTAATCCAGCTCGCGCCAGGCGGCGCTCATCAGCGCGATGAGCGTCCACGGGTCCAGGTCGCGCTCTGCGTCCTTGGGACGGCGGCGCAGCGGCGTGTTGGCAAGATAGGGCACGGAGTGGGCAGAACGAAAACGCTTGAGCTCCTCGGCAGGGTATTCGAGCTTTGCCATGGCAAGCATCGCAGTATGGCGGACGCCGGCGGGGTCGTTGGGCGCAAAGTCTAGGCTGCGATTCGCGGCATCCAGCGACATGCGGTAGCGGCCGCTAATGAGCGCGCGCGATGCCAAGGCGGCAAGCCAGCGCAGGTAGGGACGGCGGGTCAGGTCGCCTGCGGCCTCACGCTCGTAGGAGTCCTGAGCCGAGGCAATCTTGAGCGCCAAATCGTGCTCCACCTCGTCGCACTTGGACACCAGATACTGCACGTATTCCTCGTTGGATTCGGCGGTGAGCGCCGTCAGCATGCGCTGGGCATCCCAGTTGGCCGGATCGAGCGCGGCTGCCTCGCGGAGCATGTTCTCGGCTGCGGTCTCTTCTTGCTCTGCCTGGGTATCGTCAGGGATAAAGGGAATGCGGTAGTCGACAGCCTCGACAACCTTGGCAATGAGGTGCCCGGCGCGGTCGCGGTCGTGCACGATGAGCGGCGCGGGGTTACGGGTGAATTGTTCCATCAGACGCTCTACGGCGGGGCCGTCGGTGAGCGGGATATTGTCGCGGCGCAAGGCCTCAAGAACGAGGCGATGGCAATCCTCTTGTATGGGGTCGAATGCCATGGGGCCTCCTTTGCTGCGGTTAGGGTTCAAATATCTCTATATAACGTTCTAGTTTACCTGCATGTGGCACACCGGGAGTGCCGCACTTGGACATGCACCTTTGCACCACGAAGACGGATGTCGCACAAATGTCGGCACCCTGGACGACCGAGTGGTATCACGGTGCCGCAAACGGTCGATTTTTGGCAGCGAACGGGGCGCATTTTGGAAGGGCACAGTCCTGCCCGGAATATGTAGTCAACCTTGATAAAACGTTTGCCCAGCTTGGGAGTATGAATGCCCCACAAGGGTCTTCAGGGATAGAAAAAACGTTTCATCATTGTCGGCTTTAGGTGAATAACTGACCAACCAGAACGGTAAAATAGTGTTTGTCTGAGCGTTGAGACGTTTAGACATCGTGCATTGTCATCGCCGGCAACGCGCAAAATGGTCCTAACGGAGCCAATCGGGTGCTCCGTTATATACGCAAGTCTAAGAGGGGCTTGTTTAGGAGGCACAGTATGGGACGTTTTACCAATCCTCGCGATCTGTACTTTGGTGAGGGCGCTCGCCACGAGGTGAAGAACCTCAAGGGCAAGAAGGCCATCATCGTTTCTGGCGGCAGCTCTATGCGCCGCGGCGGGTTCCTGCAGGACGTCGAGAACGACCTTAAGGAAGGCGGTTTCGAGGTCAAGCTGTTCGAGGGCGTCGAGTCCGACCCGTCCATCGAGACGGTCATGAAGGGCGCCGAGGCCATGCGCGAGTTCGAGCCCGACTGGATTATCGCCATCGGCGGCGGCTCGCCCATCGATGCCGCTAAGGCCATGTGGGTCTTCTACGAGTATCCCGAGGAGTCCTTCGATAACATCATCCAGCCGTTCAGCTTCCCCGAGCTGCGTCAGAAGGCTCATTTCTGCGCCATCTCCTCTACCTCCGGCACCGCTACCGAGGTCACCGCGTTCTCCGTCATCACCGACTACGCCAAGGGCATCAAGTACCCGCTGGCCGACTTCAACATCACCCCTGATGTCGCCATCGTCGACCCCGAGCTCACCTACACCATGCCCGCCAAGCTGTGCGCTCACACCGGCATGGATGCTCTGACCCACTGCATGGAGGCCTACGTTTCCACCTGCGCCTCTATGTTCACCGACGCCAACGCCCTGCACGGCATCCGCGAGATCGTCGAGTGGCTGCCCAAGTCCTATGCTGGCGACCATGAGGCCCGTCAGCACATGCACGAGGCTCAGTGCATCGCCGGTATCGCCTTCTCCTCGGGCCTGCTCGGCATCGTTCACTCCATGGCTCACAAGACCGGTGCAGCCTTTGAGAACGGCCACATCATCCACGGTGCTGCTAACGCCATGTACCTGGGCAAGGTCATCCAGTGGAACTCCAAGGATCCCCGTGCTGCCGAGCGCTACGCTTATGTGGCCAAGGAGATCCTGCACCTTCCCGGCGAGACCAACGAGGAGCTCATCGCTGCGCTCGTCCAGAAGATCCGCGACCTCAACGACCAGCTCAACATTCCGCAGTCCATCAAGGATTACGCGAATGGTGGCGTGAAGGTCGACGCCGAGAACCCGCAGATGGTTTCCGAGGAGGAGTTCCTCGCCAAGCTCCCCGAGATCGCCGCGAACGCCGAGCAGGACGCCTGCACGCCCGAGAACCCGCGTGAGACCAAGGCTGCCGACTTCGAGAAGATTCTCAAGGCCTGCTACTACGACACCGACATCGATTTCTAATCGACTCTTGTTATCGTAACGAGGGGCTCCGCACGTATCTGTACGGAGCCCCTTTCTTTTTTCTTTTAGAGAATGGGATAGTTATGGCTGCAATTTTCAATAGCCCCAGCAAGTACATCCAGGGTCCGGACGAGCTCGCCAAGCTCGGCTCCTATGTCGAGCCGCTCGGCGCTAAGGCCCTCGTCATCGTGACGCCTTCGGGCAAGAAGCGCGTCGGTGCCAAGATCGAGGCCGGTTTTGCCGAGGCTAAGGCCGAGCTGCTGTTTGAGGACTTTAACGGCGAGTGCTCCAAGGGCGAGGTCGATCGCCTGGTTGCGCTCGCTCGCGACAACGGTTGCGACATCATCGTCGGCGTCGGTGGCGGCAAGATCCTCGACACCGCGAAGGCCGTCGCCTATTACCTGGAGTCCCCGGTTATCATTTGCCCCACCATTGCTTCGACCGATGCCCCGTGTTCGGCGCTTTCGGTGCTCTACACCGACGATGGCCAGTTCGATAAATATCTCTTCCTTAAGGCAAACCCCAACATTGTCCTGATGGATACGACGGTTATCGCGGCGAGCCCGGTACGCCTGACGGTTTCCGGTATGGGCGATGCGCTCGCAACCTACTTTGAGGCCCAGGCGACGCATGATGCCGACGGTGGCACTTGCGCCGGCGGCAAGGGCGGAATGGCCGGCCTGGCGCTCGCCAAGCTCTGCTACGAGACGCTTATGGCCGATGGCGTCAAGGCCAAGGTCGCGCTGGAGAAGGGTGCGCTCACGCCTGCCGTCGAGCATATCATCGAGGCCAATACGCTGCTTTCGGGCATTGGCTTTGAGAGCTCGGGCCTTGCTGCTGCTCATGCCATCCACAATGGCCTGACGATGCTGCCCGAGTGCCACGGCATGTATCACGGCGAGAAGGTCGCCTTTGGCACCATCGTCCAGCTGGTGCTCGAGGATGCTCCGACTGAGAAACTCGAGGAAGTCTTGGGCTTCTGCATTGAGCTGGGCCTGCCGGTCACGATGAAGGAACTTGGCGTTGCCGAGCTTACGCGCGAGCAGGCCATGATTGTTGCCGAGGCCGCCTGCGCGCCCGATGACACCATGTGCAACATGCCGTTTGAGGTGACGCCCGAGATGGTCGCAAACGCCATCCTGGGTGCCGACGCGCTGGGCCACTACTATCTCATGGATGAGTAAATCAAGCTAAGGAAGGGGCAAAGCCAGCAGACGGCTTTGCCCCTTTTTGCTATGGTGCAAAGGGGGCAGGTTACTTTGCACCAATCGTTGTTTGATGAAGGGCGGATTCTCGTATGGCGCTTCCTATGGTTTATGGCGGTCCCGGCCGGTATGTTCAGGGGCCGGGCGAACTTTCGCGTCAGGGCAGGTATTTGTCATGGTTGGGCTGCGCTGCCTATGTCTTGTTTGACCAGGGCACCGAGGATCGGCTGTGCAGGCAGATCGTCGATGGATTTCTGGACGAAGATCTAAGCGAGCCGTTCTTTAAGATTTACAACGGTCCGTGTACGGAAGATGCCGTTGTCGAAATGGCCAAGGAAGCCCGGGCCGAGTATTGCGACATGGTGGTGGGCATTGGCGGCGGCAAGATGCTCGATATCGCCAAGGCAGTAGCGTTTTATGCTGAGCTGCCGTTGTGCGTATGTCCCACGGCGGCCTCAATGGATGGTCCGTGCAGTGCGATTTCGGTGCTGTATCACGAGGATGGGTCGTTCGACCGCTACCTGATGCTCGAGAAGAATCCAGACCTGGTCGTGGTCGATACCAACGTGGTCGCGGCGGCCCCACTGCGTATGACGGTCGCTGGTATGGGCGATGCGCTGGCAACGTACTTCGAGGCGCGTTCGTGCGCCGCGGCGCACGGCGCCAACGAGCACGGTGGCGCGCCGGGGCACTTGGCCCTGGTCGCGGCTCGTGCCTGCTATGACACACTTATGGAATGCGGTGTCGCTGCCAAGCGCGATCTCAAAAAGGGCCGTACATCGCCGGCGGTTGAGCGTCTGATCGAGTGCAATATTCTGCTCTCGGGCGTCGGTTTTGAGAGTGGCGGCTTGGCGTTGGCGCATGCCATCGCCAACGGTCTGACGATCCTGCCCGAGTGCAAGGCCATGCATGGTGAGGCCGTGGCATTTGGTCTGGTGGTGCAGCTGCGCCTGGAGCGTGCGCCCGAGCTTGATCAGGTGCTCGAGTTTTGCCAGCGCGTCGGTCTGCCGACGACGCTTGAGGAGCTGGGGCTTGGTGAGATTACCGATGCCGATTTGCTGAGCGTTGCCGACGCAACTTTTAAGAACGAGCGCAACATGGCCAACGAACAGGCAAAGGTGACTAGGCAAAAGCTCGTGCAGCTCATGCGCGAGGCATAGTTTGGCGCTTGATTGACCTTGTGCAATCGAGGCGGCGATAGGCCATGGGCTATTTGCCGCAAAGATGCGCCGCGTGAAATTTGCCCGAGGTGTGGACCGATAGCGTATTATTATCTCTTGCTTGTTTGCACTGCTCAGGGAGGGGCCGCGCATGGCGCAGGAACACGATCTGTTTGATGACATTATCGAGATCAGCAAGGGTTTCGACTTTCTTAAAAACCCGCTTGGCGGTGTGACCGATGCGCTCGATCCGTCGGCGCCGCAGTGGAATCCTGCCGACTACAAGGAGCGTCCGCGCGGCAACACCATTCCGTGCTTGACCTGCAAAAACGAAAAGAGTGGCTGCACCGCGTGCATGGACGTGTGTCCGGTCAGCGCCATCGAGGTCGAGGAAGATGCCATCGAGATCCTCGATTCCTGTCGCAAGTGTGGCCTGTGCGCCGCTGCCTGTCCGACTGAGGCGATCATCTCGCCGCGCCTGGCGCCCAAAAACCTGTATGACGACATTGTCTCGGCGGCTACAAGTCACGAGACCGCCTACGTTACCTGCACGCGCGCCCTTAAGCGCATGCCGCGCGAGAACGAGGTCGTCGTTGCCTGCGTGGGCGATATTACAGCCGAGACCTGGTTCTCGGTGCTGGCCGACTATCCCAACGTGAGTGTGTATCTGCCGCTGGGCGTGTGCGATAAATGCCGCAACACCGGTGGCGAGGACATGCTGGGCGAGGCGATTGCGAAGGCCGAGGAATGGGCTGGTACGGGTATGGGCCTGGAGGTCGACCCCAAGAGCCTCAAATGCCATAAGCGCCGCGAGTACGAGCGCAAGGAATACATGGAAAAGATCGCCCGCACCACGGGCCTGACGGTGACCAAGCTCAACCCGGCGACGGCGGCGCTGGCCTCGGTGACGCAGAAGCTCAAAGCCCATCGCCATCAGATCACCCAGCTGGAGCGCACGCTCAACACCATGTGCGGCACCACGACGACCAAGCGTCGCCGCTCGCTCACGCATGGACGACAGCTGGTGCTCTCGACGCTGCAAAACCACCCCGAGCTTGCCCAGAACATGCAGGTGAGCACGCCGGAATGCGATTTTGACAAGTGCACGTCGTGCGGCGAGTGCGTTAACGCGTGCCCCACGTCCGCCTGCGATTTGGTGGGAAGCGGCCGCTTTGCACTGGAGTCCACGTATTGTTTGGGTTGCGGAGCCTGCGTCAAGGTTTGTCCCGAGCATGCGCTCAAGCTGGTCGAACACGATGCGTCCAATCTGGTCGTCGTCGATCCCGAGGCCGAGGAAAAGGCCGCCCAGAAGGCGAAGGCTCACGAGGAGGCCGAGAAGGTCAAGGCCGAGGCAAAGGCCAAGCTCGATAAGATGCTCGATCAGGTGGAAAAGCTCGCAGACTAGTCAGCGACCCCTATCTCTGCTTCATTTGCGCCGCCGTGGCGTCCGGGTTCGCCCAGATGCCACGGCGGCGCTATACTTATGCAGTTCGAAGTACCTGTACCAAAAGGAGCTGTCGTGTCCCTTTCCATCGGTATCGTGGGCCTGCCCAACGTAGGCAAGTCGACGCTGTTCACCGCGCTTACCAAAAAGACCGGCCTTGCCGCCAACTACCCGTTTGCCACGATCGACCCCAACGTGGGTATCGTCGACGTGCCCGATAGCCGCCTGCAAAAGCTCGCCGACATCGTCAACCCCGGCCGCATTGTGCCGGCTACGGTCGAGTTCGTCGACATCGCAGGTCTGGTGAAGGGCGCTAACGAGGGCGAGGGTCTGGGCAACCAGTTCTTGGCAAACATCCGCGAGACCGATGCCATCTGCGAGGTCGTGCGCTACTTTAAGGACCCCAACGTCATGCGTGAGGTGGGCCGCACGGGCGAGTTCGTCGATCCCGCCGGCGATGCCGACACCATCATGACCGAGCTCATCCTGGCCGATATGGGCACGCTTGAGAAGCAGCTGCCCAAGCTCGAGAAGGAGGCCAAGCGCGACAAGGAGCTCATGCCCAAGTTTGAGGTCGCCAAGCGCCTGCTTGCCTGGCTCAACGAGGGCAAGCGCGCCGCATCCATGGAGATGACTGACGAGGAGCGCGCCGCTGCCAAGGGTCTGTTCCTGCTCACTATGAAGCCCATCCTGTATGTGGCCAACGTAGACGAGGACATGCTCAACGAGGACCTGGCGCCCATCGACGGCGTCAAGCCGCTGCCCATCTGCGCCAAGATCGAGGCCGAGCTTTCCGAGCTCGATCCCGAGGATGCGGCCGACTACCTGGAGAGCTTGGGCCTGGAGCAGCCCGGTCTGGACGTGCTCGCACAGGCCGCTTACAAGCTGCTCGGCCTGCAGTCGTTCTTTACGGCCGGCGAGATGGAGGTCAAGGCCTGGACGGTGCGTCAGGGCGCGACCGCTCCGCAGGCCGCCGGCGTCATCCACACCGACTTTGAGCGCGGCTTTATTAAGGCCGAGGTCATTGGCTACGACGACTACATCGAGCTTGGTGGCGAGCAGGGCGCCAAGGCCGCCGGCAAACTGCGTATCGAGGGCAAAGAGTATGTCATGGCCGATGGCGACGTCGTACACTTCCGCTTTAACGTGTAAGGACGACGCATATGTTTAAATACGGCAAAAAAGCCGGCTACATGGGTATTGCGTTGCTCGTACTTGCGGTGATTCCGCTGGTGGTTGCAGCGTGTGTTATCCCCAACATTGGTCCCGAGGTGGCAACAAAGTTTAATGCCGCCGGCGAGGCGACGCGCTGGGGCAAGAGCTACGAGCTGCTGGCACTGCCGGTGCTCAACCTGCTGCTAAGCGTGATGACGTACTTTACGGCGGGACGCCAGGCTAAAAACAATGATGACTCCGCCGCCATGGCGCGCATCGTGTGCGAGCGCTACCTGCGAAACGGCTGCATCACGGGTGTGTTCCTCAACGTGATTAACGTTTACTTTATGTACTCGGCTATTACCGGAACAGGCTTTGGCTTTGGTTTCTAGCTTGTCCTTTTAGGCAACGAGCCTGCACGCATATTCAATGGCTGCTGCGAGGCCGCCGCTCGATCGTGGTTTAAAGACCATATCGGCGGCGGCCTCGTTTTCGTATCCGGAACCGCGGAGGGCGAGTGCGATACCGGCTTCTAAAAGGAGCGGCAGGCCGCGTTGGCTGGTTGCGATTACGGCAGCCTGATTGAGCGAGCGGCTGTGCGCTTGGCATTGGATGGCAAGTTCGCCTTGCGCCGGGCAAGGGACCAGAACGGCGGCGACGCGACTTGATAGCAATGCAAATGCTGTGCGCTCATCGGGCGAAAGACATTCTGCTTCAACGACGACGAGCTTGGGCGGTGCGCTGTTTGTGCGAAGCGTGGCTCGGTACGTGCGGACCGAAGAACCCGACATAGAAAACTCCTGTGTATTCGGCAAAACGTAAACTATAGTTTACGTTTATGTTCGGCTCCATTTCAAACTCGTCTGCATGGACGAACGTGCTAAACAGATTCTTGGCAGGCGGGTCGAAGAGACACGCAGGGACCTTGGTATCTCCAAGGTTGATTTTTGTGTGGCGACAGGAATCAGCCGACCCTACCTCGACCGAATCGAAGATGGGACGGCAAATTTCACGCTCAAGGTTCTATTTAAGATCGCGCCCGCCCTTGGCATGACGGTGTCAGAGCTTCTCGAGGGTATCGAATAGGGCGTTCCCCCGCTGTATTTGACGCTCTTTGGGCGGGTCCCCCTGGTTGCGATGTGCAAAATCGCGAGTATTCAGCACCTGTTCGGCCGTAGATGGTAGCCCGAGCGGCTGGCGTTGCCTTTTTAACAGTAGTTAATCCACGCGATAAATAAAAATGAGGAATAAATATTTACTAGACGGCCCGTTCGTCCTAAAAGTTTGTCTAACAATCAGCCGATTCTGCGCCTCCGGCGGAGAAATTGCAGAATACTCCGATTTTTGCACGGCCCGAGGGGGACCACCTGTCGTTTGAGGCTGCGATAAGTGGAACTGCCTTAGGGATTACGCCATCGGGATGCGGTCGTGGTTGACTTGGCTGTAGAACAGGCGCTGGATCTCGGCGGCATCGCGTGACTGGCCGAGTGCCCACATGGTTTTGGCCACGAGCGTCTCGGTTGTCATATCGTCGCCGCGCAGAATGCCCGGATGATCGGCGTAAGCACGGCCGACCTCATAAACGCCCAGATCGAGGCCCTCTTCGGGGACCTGCGTGGTCATAACGACGGTGCGGCCCGAATCGACCCAGCGGAAAATTGTCTCCTGGAATGACTCGCCGGACTCGCCAAACTCGGGAATACCGCCAATGCCAAAGGTCTCCAGAATCACGGCGTCGTAGCTATCGGCAAGGGCGTCCAGGATACCCGGGTTTACGCCGGGCGTAAGCTTGAGTACAAATACGCGCGGGTCGATGCTGTCGTAGAAACGAACCGGGTTCTCGTTCTGGTGAGTGCCATGGAGTCCGTTGCGAACGATGCGGTCGTTGCGGATATAGGCAATGGGCGGATAGTTGACGCTAATGAACGCGTTAAAGCTCATGGTACGCTGCTTGCGGGCGCGCGTGCCGGCAATGGCGACGCCGCCAAACACAATCGAGACATCGTGCGAGTGCTCGTCGAGCGCATAGAGCAGGCTCTGGTACAGGTTGAGCTTGGCGTCGGTAAAGGGATTGCCCATGGGCTTTTGCGAGCCGGTGAGCACGATGGGCTTGGGGCTGTCCTGAATCAGGTAGGAAAGCGCTGCCGCGGTGTAGCTCATGGTGTCGGTGCCGTGCAGAATCACGAAGCCGTCGTGGTCGGCATAACCCTCGACGATGACGTCGCGGATACGCATCCAGTCACTGGGGCGCATATTGGTGCTGTCGATGTTCATGGGCTGCACGACGCCGAGCTCGCAGAGGCCCGAGATTTCGGGGACGCTCTGGGCGAGCTCCTCACCGGTCAGGGCGGGGGAGAGGCCGTTGCCGTCCTCGGTCGATGCGATGGTGCCGCCCGTGGCGATGAGAAGGATGCGCTTCATGCTGGTATTCCTATCGTATTTGCCGCCGCAGAGGCGGAGTCGTTCGGCAGTATTGTGGCACAGGGCGTCCAATGTTCAAACGTATTACATCATCTGTAGCGTTTGGTAACACTTCAATCGCCGTCAAATAGGGCTCCGGTCGTGCGTTTGCCGTGCGCTGATGGCTGCGAGGGACGAGAAACCCCATATAACGTGTACACTATGAAAGTTATTTTCGTTCATTCACGCGGGTGGGCACCGGCTCCCCGCCAACAAGAGGGGGAAACCATGGATCAAAAGGCTTCCGCAAAGGTCCTCGTACTCGACTTTGGTGCGCAGTACGGTCAGCTCATTGCCCGTCGCGTCCGCGACCTCAACGTGTATTCCGAGATTGTCCCCTGCGACATCTCGGCCGACGAGATTCGCGAGATGAACGCCTCTGCGCTCATCCTTTCCGGCGGCCCGGCTTCTGTGTATGCCGAGGACGCTCCGTCCATCGACCCCGCCATCTTTGACCTGGGCCTTCCCGTCCTGGGCTTTTGCTACGGCCATCAGATCACGGCCGTGACGCTCGGCGGCAAGGTCGGTCACTCCGAGGTGGGCGAGTACGGCCGCGCCACTATTACGCGCACTGCCGGCGCCAAGCTCTTTAACTCCACGCCCATGGAGCAGACCGTGTGGATGAGCCACCGCGACGCCGTGTCCGAGGTGCCCGAGGGCTTTACCGTTACCGCCAGCACCGACGTGTGCCCGGTTGCCGCCATGGAGTGCGTCGAGCGCAAAATCTTCACCACGCAGTTCCACCCCGAGGTCAAGCATTCCGAGTACGGTCAGCAGCTGCTGAGCAACTTCCTGTTTGAGATCTGCGGCCTGGAGCCCAACTGGAGCATGGACAACCTGGTCGAGACCATGACGGCCGAGTTTCGCGAGAAGGTCGGCGACGACCGCGTGATTCTGGCCCTGTCCGGTGGCGTCGACTCCTCCGTCGTGGCTGCGCTGGGCGCTCGCGCCGTGGGCAAGCAGATGACCTGCGTGTTCATCAACCACGGTCTGCTGCGCAAGGGTGAGCCTGAGCAGGTGGAGGAGGTCTTCACCAAGCAGTTTGACGTCGACTTTATTCACGTCCACGCCGAGGACCGTTATGCCGAGCTTCTGGCCGGCGTGACCGAGCCCGAGGAGAAGCGCCGCATCATCGGTACGCAGTTCTGGAAAGAGTTCTTCGCCGTGGCGCAGCAGCTCGAGACCGATGGCAAGCCGGTCAAGTACCTGGCTCAGGGCACCATCTACCCCGACATCATCGAGTCTGGCGCTCGCAAGACGGGCGGCAAGACGGCCACCATCAAGAGTCATCACAACCTGATCCCGTTCCCCGAGGGTGTGCACTTCGACCTTATTGAGCCGCTCGATCACTTCTTTAAGGACGAGGTCCGCGCGCTTGGTTTGGCACTTGGCCTGCCGGGTCATATCGTGTTCCGCCAGCCTTTCCCGGGCCCGGGTCTGGCCATCCGCATCATCGGCGCGGTCGACAAGGAGAAGCTCGAGATCCTCAAGAATGCCGACGCCATCGTGCGCGAGGAGCTCGATGCCTACAACCAGCGCCTGTTTGAGCAGACCGGCGAGCGCAACTCCGAGCACAGCTGCTGGCAGTATTTTGCGGTCCTGCCCGACATCAAGTCCGTTGGCGTTATGGGCGACGAGCGCACCTATCAGCGCCCGATCATCTTGCGCGCCGTGGAGTCCAGCGACGCCATGACCGCCGACTGGGCCAAGCTGCCCTACGACGTCCTGGCCCGCATCTCGGGCCGCATCGTGGCCGAGGTTCCCGGTGCCAACCGCGTGTGCTACGACATCACGTCCAAGCCGCCCGCGACGATTGAGTGGGAATAGAACATACGTTCGATAAAATAATATAGTATCAGATAGCGGGCACGGTTTCAATTGAATCCGTGCCCGCTGCTGTATGCGTATCCTTGCATGCCCAATATGCGCCGTAAAAGCCGTCTTCTTCGACGTCAAAGTGAATGCGCTTCGTTTTTTGCCTCTCAAAATCTTATTTTCACGATTTGCATTTTCATCCCGTTGTCACCGACCCTTGCGAGAAACCGGAAAAAGCCGCTGACAGAAGGGTCTCTCAAATCGTTGTAGCCCAGCATATAGCCGCGACTTGTGACCTGCAGACGGCTGTCCCACATGCCGATTTCCTTGGCGGCATCCGAAACCGCAAAATATGCCCCCACATCCTTGATTTTTGCAGTCTTAAGCCATGTTTTTGCGATCATCTTTACCGCCGTCCGATTGGCAGCATCAAAGACCAGCGCACTGCCGGGGAAAGCGTCCGCCATCTCCCGCACCAGTTCCCGGACCTGCTGGGTCAGAAAGTAATAGAACACCCCGGAGGCAAAGAACACCGCCCCGCGGGAGGCATCGATTTTGCTAAACCATGCGGTGTCTTTCAGGTCGCAGGGGATATTATGTTCCCGATCCCCGGCGGGCAGTAGCTGCTGCCGCAAGGCAATCACATCCGGGAAGTCCAGATTATAGATCTTGCATCTACCGTTGTCGCAGGTTCTGCCGGTGTTGTCCAGTCCGCAGCCCAGATTGACCACCGCCGCATTGGGGTGGCCTTTCAGGTAATCCCGCACCTCGAAAGCAAGATCACTCTGCCGTGTGGCCACCTCCAGCGCACCAAAGCGCTGCATCAGGCTGCGGGAGTTTTTCTTTGCCTCTGAAAAGTCGTAGTCGATCTGGTCGAGCAGACGAACCGCTGTTTCATCCCTGTAAAGGTTCGGGTACAACTCCGTACACAGCTTCCGGGAATACAGCGGGAGGATCAGCGTCTCCTGCACGGTGTTTTTCTCAATTTTACATTTCATAGGTTTCTTCCTCAGTGAATAAAAACTGTCATAATTGCCGCCAGCATAGCCGCTATGACCGTCATGCCTATCGCCATGTGCAGGATGGATGAAAAATGCCCGTGCTTGATGCCCTTACTTCTGCGCCGTGACGCAGAGCCACCTTTTCTTTTGGCTCTGTTAGACCAAATTTGACACGATCGGCTGTTCGTCGAACCGGAAAATAAT
>ERZ772821.653-NODE-653-length-25128-cov-13.515973_pt1 | contig 25128 bp, 18 predicted proteins | sample MGYA00580859_ERZ772821 | MGnify/ENA primary metagenome ERZ772821 (study PRJEB29015, sample SAMEA2737674) | human gut metagenome | biome: human gut; feature: human-associated habitat; material: faeces | place: China | collected 2012 ...
GCACAGGACATGAATCGGAAAACAGGTGGAGAATTAGCATTGACAACAGCAAATTAAGTTCAGCGCCTAATACACTCGAAATCGCGGACAGGGATAGTTTAGATATCGAAATTGCTAAGAAGGTGGCCGCCACTATTGCCTGTATCTATGGCGCGTGGACAAAATCGGAGGAATCGCAGAGTGCCAAGGAGATTTCTGCTTTTTTGGCAAAAATATGCGATGCAAAGATACCGGTTTCGAGCAAGCCGGTAATGATAATTCTGTTTTTAGAGGGCAATTTTGACAATCCGGAATCGAAAACGAGAAGCAAAAAAATGATTATGCAGCGACTTCAAGAAAGCATTGAGACAAAGCTGTCCTGGTTGAAATGCAGGGTTTCTGTGGTGGACAGCGCTACATATAATAAGCGATGTTTTGAGGTTTCCTAACCATGCTACAGTGTACAACAGTATAGTGCGTTTACCTAACGCTGCTTCATTTGCAGTCTGACCCAAACCGTGACCCAAACGCGGAAAAAAGCAGGTGGATACAGGCGGACACAGTGGATTGCCCACCGAGCCGAAAGCACGCAAAGGCGCCGGAAAACGTTGCGGCACAACGCTTTCCGGCGCTCATCGTATCTTCACACGCAGGAGGTCACTGGTTCGAGTCCAGCAGTCTCCACCAAGAGAAAACCTTGGAAACCTTGTGTTTCCAAGGTTTTTCTCGTTTTTGATGGAATTTTCAATGTCTGCGTGTGACGGACACTTTGCTGACTTGTGTTTTCAAATGTTGCCTTGTTTTAGGTCTCAAGCTGTATTAAGCTGTACGGCTTTTGGGTCCTGAGAGCCTTACAAATACTTGAGATTCACAGTCATGTCCTCCGACAACATCGGGTCGATCTGCTGCAGCTGTGCCCTGACGGCTTCTGCGCTGCGCTTCGGCGTGTAGGTGCCGTCCATCAGCTGCTGCGAGGCGGTATCCACAGCGGCGGCAACGCCAGCAAATACCTCCGGCACCACATGGGTATAGATGCCCAGTGTAGTGGATACGTCCCGGTGGCCCAACAGCTTCTGGACGATCTTGGGATTGATCTCCTGCTCCAAAAGCATGGAGGCATAGGTGTGGCGAAACCGATGGAGATTCAGGCCCTCGCCGGAAAAGCCGTTGCGATCCAGGAAGTGACAATAGCTGGCGCGGAAGCCGCTGTATGTCCGCATGGACATGGTGCGGGTGCTGATGAAAACGAAGCCTTCCGGAGTGAGCACCTCTAGCCCTTTCGGCAGTGCCGCCACGTAGCGCATCCATTCCCGCAGTCGTGTCAGTACCAGCTCCGGCACCTGAATGATACGATGGGAAGTGCGGGTCTTTGTAGAGCCCAGCGCATCGGTCATCTCCATTGTTTTCCCGTTCTCATCAAAAGTCAGCTCCCGTGTCACGGACTGCGCGATGGTGATGGTATGGGCCGCAAAGTCAATATGCTTCCATTGGAGTGCCAGCAACTCGCCGATGCGCATGCCGGTGAACAACAGCGTGGTGATGATGGGGCGCATGATCGGCTCCTTCTGCGCCGCGGCCAGCACCGCTTCACGTTGAGCGATAGGGATAACTTTCTCCTCCGCTTCCGGACGCTGCGGCTGCCGGGGCAGCTTTGTGCTGCGGGCAGGATTGATCGGTGCCAGAGACATTTCTACGGCATAGTCGTACAGCTGGATCAGGATACTGCGCACCAAAGAAGTGGTGCGACGGGAAAGTTTCTTTTCCGCTTGGAGATGGTAGAGAAATGTCTGGATGCGGGAGGCTGTCAACTCGGTCACGGGGATGTCTCCCAATGCGGGAACGATATGTAATCGTTCGCAGGAATAATACAGCTCCATGGTACGGCTGCAAACCTCATAGGTCTTGAACGTGGTGAGCCAGCGGTGCAGAAAGTCCTTCAGCAGCAATTCGGATGCCAGCGAAGGGGCGGCTTTGGATGCTTCAGAAACCAGCGTCAGGGCGATCCAGTGCGCCGCCTCCTCGCGGGTGTTGGCATAGGTGTATTTGCGGATGGGCTTGCCGGTATCGGGGTGATAGCCCACGGTCACCTGACCGACCCATTTGCCGTCCTTGCGGCGATAGACGCTGCCTTCGTTCTTTCCGCGGCGTGTGGTTTTGGGCTTGCTGGGTTTACGCGGCATGAATGATTCCCTCCTTTTGCCGCGCAGGGAAGATCATAACACTATTATACGACAGCAGGAGGTCCTCCTGCAAATTTTTTCTTTGCGGCATTGTCATTTAAATTATCCTCCCATCCAAAAACTCCAGCAAAGCCTCTCTCGGAATGCGAATCTGCCTTCCGATGCGGACGCTTCGTATCTGTCCGCTGCGGATCAGCTCGTAGGCGGTGTTGCGGCCAATGCCGAGGAGGGGCATCAAGTCCTCCACCCGCAGGATCATGGGCAACTCATGCAGGTCGCGATACTTATTTTCCACGGGCCACGTCTCCCTTCACGGATGCCAGATAGATGTTCGTCACGTCGGGCCGCTCATGTCCCAACAGCCGGGACGCAGTGAAATGGGCATCCAAGGGCGTCATGCCGCCATCGACGAGGGAAGTGTACTTTTCAGCGGCGTAGGTATGTCGTAACCCATGGAAGGTAATACGCCTATCCGGTGCGGTAGGGTCACAGATGGCGTCACGGTGGCGAATAATAAACTGCTGCATGCCGTTGATGGCACGGTCGGTGGGAACGCCGTCCGGCACCAGCAGCTTGTGGCCGCGTTCGGTTTTCTCCAGCAACCTTTGCAGCATCATGGTAATACGGTCATCCTCAATGGGGACGATACGGATTTTGCCGCCCTTGCCTTTCACGGTGAGGGCGTTTTCACGCAGCGCACGCTCCGCCGCGGCGGTGTCCATACGGAAGCACTCGTGGATACGCAGGCCGGCGTAACGAGCCAGATACAGGGCGAGGATGTAGTCCTCCCGCTCTTCCGCCATGGCGCGGCCAATCAGCTCGCCGAACTCCGGGTTCGTCCATGTGCGGTCCTGCTGTCCAAAGCGGCGGCGTTCCAAAGCGACGCCCAGTTCTTCATTGCCCGGCAGCGTATAACGTGGATGGGACATTTTGTCGTGGAAGAAACGGATGGCGGAGAGGTCGGTCTTGACGGTGCTGGTGGACTTGCCCTGCGCCTGCAAATAGAGGACATAGCTCACCAGATGCTTGCCGTTGACGTTCTCCAGCTTTTGCAGGTGGTAGTGGGCGGCGAGGTAGGCGCAGAAACGCTTGACCGCCTCGTAGTAGCGGTCTTTCGTGCGGAAGCTGCCCTGTCGGTTGTGGCGGGCCAGCTTGTCCAACAGGGTAACGAGGGTGTTGTAAATGCCTTTTGTGGTCATATAAAGAAATCTCCTTGTAATCGTAGTTGTGTTCAGATGGACGCACTTCACCCGTTGGCAAGGAGAGCCATTTCCGGCGTATCTCCGCAGAAATGATAGACTGCCGCAGGCGGAAAGCTTTGGTGCTGCGTGCTTTTCGCGGCTTGCTTGTGTGTCTGTCTCTCTTTACTTGTGCCAGGTCAGTACGCTGCCACATGGGGCAGTATGCCCTGCTCCGACAGAGCGGTGGCGGACACCAGGCCGCTGAACTCGGCTGCGGAAGGCTCCGCCGGTGTCCTGTGACCCGCCCGGTAGCGGATCCGAGAATATACGATACCCCGTATGGCCGGCGCCGCACTCTGACTGCGGCATACAGGGCGGGAGCTTGCCTCTCCCTTGATGGCTGTCGTGCCGTGCCATCTCAACGGCTTTTTTCAAAACTTCTTTTCCTGATCTGCGCCAAAGCGACTTCGGCGCTCTTTCTTTTCCTGCGGTATCGCGGCGATGGCAAGTGCCGCGACAAAAATGGTAAGCAAAAACGCAGGAAGAATCTCCCTGCCGTTTCGGCTTCATACGATCCTTCCTGCGTTTGCAGTATTGTTCAATTCTGGTGGTCTCCCATTTTTCGGGAGGCACATTTTGACATACTTCGAGTTCTTAATCAGAGCGAAAAGCTACTGGCTGTAGCTTTCCACCCGTGCCTGCTCTGCTCCGACCTAAATGCTTGATGCCTTAAGTACAGTCACATCATAGCACGGCGGCAGGGCGGCGTACAGGTGGAAAATGCCGCGAAAAAACTTCTCACCGCATAGTCATTGAATCACGAGGGCGCAATGGCCCTGATCTCAGACGGGAGCATGGTGCTCCTCAAGTACAAACTTAACAACGTGTGCGATGCAGATCATAGACCTGCAAATGGTGCACAAAGAACAATGATAATTCTTATATACCACAATATATTGTGGTTGTCAATATGGAGAAGTATAAATGATGTGCTTTGAGAAAACGAGGTCAAAAAAGTAATACGCATTATCTCCGTATTAAATGCGTATTACAGGGACATCACGAAAATAATGCGTATTGCGTGCGTATTGGATAATTTGAACTGTAAACATGCCCTGATTACTCAGAAGGAAGGACGGTGACTAATTGCCTCGGCCGTCCTAAATAATTACTATATATTTTGTCAATTTGCTTGAGCTGGGGCAATAATCGCAGCAGAAAGCTTTTAGCTCCCTTAATAGACTAACTCCCTGTGCAAAGAGGTCAAACACTCTTAGCGCAGGGAGTTTTTGCGTCAGGGCAGTTTTATTGAATCGGCCCATACTTCTTTGAAAAATACTAGATCTTCGTCAATCAGCATATTAACCATCTACACAGAGCGGTCACGGCATCCTTTGCAATGGCGGATTCGTACAGCGCCGTATTTCTTATTCCTTTGCCAGCTTGACGTAGCCTTCATAACGCTCCTTGGCGTCGTTGGCGGCCTTGTGATACAGGGCATCCGCCTTCTCGGGGAAGGACAGCTTCAGGGATGCATAGCGGTTCTCGCCCATGAGGAACTGCTGGAAATCGCCGGTGGGGGCTTTGCTGTCCAGCTGGAAGGGGTTCTTGCCCTCCTCCTTCCGCCGGGGATCATAGCGGTACAGGTGCCAGTAGCCGCACTCCACGGCCTTCTTTTCCTCGATCTGGCTCAGACCCATGCTGGCCTTCATACCGTGCTCGATGCAGGGGCAGTAGCAGATCACGATGGAGGGGCCGTCGTAAGCCTCCGCCTCCCGGATGGCCTTCAGGGTCTGGGCGGGGTCGGCACCCATGGCCACCTGTGCCACATACACATAGCCGTAGCTCATGGCCATCAGACCCAGATCCTTCTTCTTGGTGACCTTGCCGCCGGCGGAGAACTTGGCGATAGCCGCGGCAGCGGTAGCCTTGGAGGACTGGCCGCCGGTGTTGGAATACACCTCGGTATCCAGCACCAGAACATTGATGTTCTTGCCGGAGGCCAGCACGTGATCCAACCCGCCGTAGCCGATGTCGTAGGCCCAGCCGTCGCCGCCGAAGGCCCACACGGACTTCTTGGTGAGGAATTCCTTGTTATTGCGGATGAACTCGGCCTCGTCGCTCTTGTCACCGGCCACAGCCGCCAGCAGCGCATCGGCTGCCCCGCGGGATTCGGCGGCGCTTTCGGCCTTGTCAATATACTCCTTGCACACCTCAGCGGCCACGCCCTTGTCGGCCAGCGTCTGGGCGGCAGCCTTCAGCTGGCGCTTGACGGCGTCCTGACCCAGCAGGTAGCCGTATGCGTACTCGGCGTTGTCCTCAAACAGGCTCATGGCCCAGGCGGGGCCGCAGCCCTTGCAGTCGGTGCAGTAGGGGGAGCTGGGGGTGGAGCCGCCGTAGGCGGAGGAGCAGCCGGAGGCGTTGGTGATGTACATGTGGTCGCCGAACAGCTGGGTCACCAACTTGATATAGGGCGTCTCGCCACAGCCCGCGCAGGCGCCGGAGAACTCGAAATAGGGCTTGGCGAACTGGGAGGCTTTGACGGTCTTGTCGCTGACGGCGTCCTTCTTGATGGTGACGGTCTCCACGGCATACTCCCAGTTTTCCGCCTGATTCAGCTGGCTCTCCAGGGGCTGCATGGTCAGAGCTTTCTCCTTGGCGGGGCAGATGTTCACGCAGCTACCGCAGCCGGTGCAGTCATAGGGAGAGACCTGCATACGGTACTGATACTTGCCCAGGTCTGCGCCGCTGGCCTTCTTGGTCTCGAAGCCGGCAGGGGCGTTCTGCGCCTCGGCCTCGTCCAGCAGCACGGGTCGGATGGCAGCGTGGGGGCACACCAGAGAGCACTGGTTGCACTGAATGCACTTGGTCATATCCCACTGGGGCACATCCACGGCAGCGCCGCGCTTTTCATACTTGGTGGAGCCGGCGTGCCAGGTGCCGTCCTCCAGGCCGTACTTCTTCATGACGGAAACCGGCAGACTGTCGCCCTCCTGGCGGTTCATCACATCCACTACCTCGCGGATGAAGTCGGGAGCCTTGCGCTCCACAGGCTCATCCTTGGCCTGCAGCCAGGCGGTGGGAATTGCGATCTCCACCAGCTCGTTGATGCCGTGCTCGATGGAGGCATTGTTCATGTCCACCACGGCCTGACCCTTCTTCTTATAATAGGTCTTATAGATGGCGTCCTTCATCTCGGCCACCGCCTGCTCCAGAGGGATCACATTGGCCAGCTTGAAGAAGGCGGCCTGCAGAATGGTGTTGGTGCGGCTGCCCAGACCCAGCTCACGGGCGATCTTGATGGCGTCGATGGTGTAGAACCTGGCTTTCTTCTCCGCCAGGGCGCGCTTCATGGCAGCGGGCAGGTTCTTCTCCAGACCCTCGGCGTCCCACGCGCAGTTCAGCAGGAACACGCCGCCCTCCTTTAGATTCTTCACCATGTCGTACTTATGGACATAGGAGGGGTTGTGGCAGGCCACGAAATCGGCGGACTGGATCAGATACGGGGAGCGGATGGGCTGCTTGCCGAAGCGCAGATGGCTTTGGGTCAGGCCGCCGGACTTCTTGGAGTCATAGACGAAGTACGCCTGACAGTACAGGTCTGTGGCGTGGCCGATGATCTTGATGGAGTTCTTGTTGGCGCCCACGGTGCCGTCGGAGCCCATGCCCCAGAACTCGGCGCTGGTCTGACCGGCGGGAGAGGTGTCGATCTCGCAGGTCACATCCAGAGAGGTGTGGGTGACGTCGTCCACGATGCCTACGGTGAAATTATTCTTGGGTTTATCCTGCTTCAGGTTATCCAGCACAGCGATGATCTGGCCGGGGGTGGTGTCCTTACTGGACAGGCCGTAGCGGCCGCCCACGATGACCATATCGCTGTCCAACTCCTTGTACACAGAGCAGATATCCTGATACAGCGGCTCGCCCATAGCGCCGGGCTCCTTGGTACGATCCAGCACAGCCAGCTTGCGGCAGGTCTTCGGAATGGCGGCAAGGAACTTGTCGGCGGCGAAGGGGCGGTACAGATGGACATTCAGCAGGCCCACTTTTTCGCCCCTGGCGGTCAGGTGGTCGATGGCCTCCTTGGCGGTCTCGGCGGCGCTGCCCATGAGTACGATGACTCGCTCTGCATCCGGTGCACCGTAGTAGTTGAACAGCTTGTACTCCCGTCCCGTCAGCTTGCTGATCTCCGCCATGTAGTGCTCCACCGCCTCGGGGATGGACGCCACCTTCTCGTTGCACGCCTCGCGGCACTGGAAGAAGATGTCGGGGTTCACGGTGGTGCCGCGGGTGGCGGGATGCTCCGGGTTCAGGGAGTTGCGGCGGAAAGCACGCAGGGCGTCCATATCCACCAGCGGACGCAGCTCCTCATAGTCCAACGCCTCGATCTTCTGGATCTCGTGGCTGGTACGGAAGCCGTCAAAGAAATGCAAAAACGGCATCCGACAGTGGATGGCGCTCAGATGTGCCACCGCACCCAGATCCATGACCTCCTGAGGGGAGGAGGACGCCAGCATGGCAAACCCGGTGCTGCGCACGCCCATCACGTCGCTGTGGTCGCCGAAGATGGACAGGGCGTGGGCGGACAGGGTGCGGGCGGAAACATGGAATACGCCCGGCAGCATTTCACCGGCGATCTTATACATATTGGGGATCATCAGCAGCAGGCCCTGGGACGCGGTGTACGTGGTGGTCAGTGCGCCGGACTGCAGAGAGCCGTGCACCGTACCGGCGGCGCCGCCCTCAGACTGCATCTCCACCACCTGTACCGGCTGACCGAACAGGTTCTTCTTGCCGTTGGCGGCCCACTCGTCCACGTGCTCCGCCATGGGGCTGGAGGGCGTGATGGGGAAAATACCGGCCACTTCCGTAAATGCGTAGGATACATACGCAGCGGCTTCGTTGCCGTCCATGATGACTGCTTTCTTCTTGTCCATAATGTACTCTCCTTCATTATGTGATCCTTGCGGCACAGCTCCGCCTATGGTTTTAATTTTATTATAGCGGACTTTTCCGTCGCCGGCTAATCACGATGTTCAAACAGCTGCTTCACGTTTTCTTATATCACGCTGTGTGATGGGAGTTGGCGTTCGACAAGTTTCCTGTAAGCAGCAATTTGTATCTGTTTTCCACAATTGGTGAGATGCCCACTTGTATATATTGCCATGCCTACCGACCGCTACAATAGGACTATCAAAAATCGCGAACCTCGTCTTCACGGTTACTGATGACCAAAAACGGAAAAACTGTGGCATAATCTCTGCATGGTGATGTCTGCAGGGTGTTCCACCGCTTTAGGAATGATAGGAAATTGACAGGAAGGCAAAAAATCTGTTACTATTACCGGAGAAGTAATTCATGCAGAAAGAAGGGTTTCCTGTGACATCCAAATACGCCGTTTTCCTGAAGGTTGCCGAGCTTGGCAGTATGTCCAAGGCCGCCATGCACTGCAACTATTCCCAGTCCGCTGTAAGCCAGATCATCAGTTCTCTGGAGGATGAACTCCAGATGACGCTGCTCAACCGCAGCCAGTCCGGGGTGACACTGACCTCCGATGGCGAGCAGATGCTCCCCTATATTCGCCACCTGCGCGACGCGGCGGAGGCTGTGGCCGAGCAAGCCGCCAGACTGCACGGCCTTGAAATAGGACATATCCGCATTGGTACCTTTTCCAGCGTGTCCTGCCATGTATTGGTACCTGTGCTGAAGGAATTCAAGACGGACTATCCCAATATCAGCATTGAGATCCGCGAGGGCGATGATGCCAGCGTCACCGAGATGCTGCTGCACGACGAGGTCGACTTTGGATTTATGGACGCGCCGGTCCCTATGGGATTTGATTCCTTTCTGGTGCGGCGTGACCCGTTTGTGGCGGTAGTGCCGGAGGACAGCCCTTATGCCGAGGCAGAGGCGATACCTCTGTCTGTTTACAGCTCTGAGCCGACTGCCCTCTTTGACGAGGGTAGTCAAAAGGAGGCTATGGGCGTATTTCGGAGAAATAAAATTTCGCCACGTGTGGAATACACCAGCCGCGATGATAACCTCATCCTCTCGTTGATAGAAAACAATCTGTGTATCGGATATATGGGGAAGCTGATCCTCACAAAGAATTCCTACCGCGTGACCAGCCGTCCCACAGTGCCGCAGTATTACAGGGAGATCATGCTCGTGGTGCGCAGCATCGAGAATGCGTCGCCGGCCGCCGTACACTTCATTGAGTTTTTCAAAAAACACCTTGCGCAAGCAGCTCCACAATAACAGAACCTGGCACACAGGCTCTGTCCGATATACAAAAAAGGTCAACGCCTGATGCCAGTTCCTTGATCGCAAAGGGGTCATTTTGCGCCGCCGCGCGCTCTGATCCTGAATGCGAACCAAGCGTGGAAACGACAGTGGAGCAATAGAAGGATACAATAGATACTTCCTTGCACCATTGTGCCGAAAGCGCAAAAAGAGGCGGAAAGCGTTGGACTCCGACGCTTTCCGTCTCCTTATTATGTTATGAACACATAGGGCGGCATCCTGCATTCCATCCCATCAGCTCGCTGATCTTCCCAGCGGTGCTTTTGAGCTTGGGTGAAAATTCATCTATCGCGGCGGAGTTCATTCTGGCTACGGAGCCAGAAATACTCATAGCGCCCACAGGCGTTCCGTTCCAATTATAGATGGGGGCAGCGATGCACCGAACCCCCAAATCGTGCTCCTCATCGTCGATGGCATAGCCCCTCTCACGGACGCAGGATAGATCCTCCTGCAGGGCCTCCCATGTGGTGATGGTCTTGGGGGTGAACGGAATGACCTGTGTGCCGTCCCAGATGGCGCGCACCTCCTTCTCCGGCAGGTAGGCCATGATGCTCTTGCCCACGCCGGTGCAGTACATAGGGTTGTGCAGTCCGACAGATGATGTGATGCTGATGGGGCGGAGAAGCGGCTCAAATTTGTGGAGATAAACGACCTCGTTTCCGTCGCGCTCCACCAGATGCACAATCTCCTTGACATCGTTGGACAGCTTTTCCAGCAAAGGTTTAGAGGCTGAAAAAAGATTCAATACGGTCGAGACTCGGCGGGATATTTCATAGAGCCGAAGCGTTAAACGATACTTCCCGTTTTCTGCGTCTTTTCTTACATAGCCTCTGTTTGCAAGCGAGGCCAAAAGTCGGTGTGCAGTGCTCGCATGCAAAGAGGTGGCTGCCGCCAAATCTGACAGTGTGAGTCCCTGCGGTGCGGCTGAGAGTGTTTCAAGAATGTCTAATACACGATCAATGGATTGAACAGATCCGTTGCTATCCTTCATGGCAATTCCTTTCCGTATTGTGAAAACATAACCATATAATAGCTTACTTTTAGTCATTTTGCAATACATAACAATAGTTTTTTTGTCAAAATAAGGGATTGACATTTCTCAAGTATGAGGTAATAATATACTTAAAATTTCATATTGCGGTAATGTATTTCGTATTATGGAATCTAAGCAAGGCGTGGACATGCTTTTATCCGAGAAACAGAAAGAGGTGACGCCCGAAAGACACAGCCCCCCTTCCCCACAATACTATTACGAGAAAAGGAGAAAAATCAATGGAGCTTGAAATGAAGACTGAAGGAAAGAAATTGGAATTCTATACGGGTCGATGGGTATCGTTCCTGCCGTTCATCATTTTCTTGGGCATGATCATCGTGTCCGTGGTGTTGGATGCTGTGTCGGAGCGCTCCATGTGGATCTGCTGCATCGTTGGTCTGATGATTGCCTTCTTCCTGGCTAAGGATAAGATTCGCTATGGCGATGCCATCGCGGAGGGCATTGCCCAGAAGTTGACCTCCGTTCCCGTGCTGTGCTGGATCTTTGCCGGTATTTTTACCACCACGCTGCGTGCCGCCGGCCTGGTACAAGGCATTGTGTGGGTCGCCTATAACGTGGGTGCTCACGGTATGCTGTTCGTTCTGGTCGCGTTCATCTCCTGCGCCGCGTTCGCCACGGCCGCCGGTACCGGCTTGGGCACTACCATCGCCGGTATCTCCATCCTGTATCCCGCCGGCTGCTTGCTGGGTGCCAATCCCTTGGTTCTGGCCGGTGCCATCATCGGCGGCGGTGCCTTCGGTGATAATCTGGCCCCCGTTTCCGACACAACCATCTGCTCTGCACTGACCCAGGGTGCCGACATCACCGGCGTTGTGAAGTCCCGCCTGCGCTACTCCGCTGTGGCCGCTGCCATCACCATCCTGTTCATCCTGTTCTTCGGCGGCGGCGGCAGCGTCACCGGTGAGGCTCTGCCTCACGACCTGATCGCTGAGTACATGAACCCCAAGGGCCTGCTGATGCTGATCCCCGCCATCCTGACCATTTACCTTGCCATCAAGAAAGGCGACGTGATTTACGCCTGCATCGCCGGTACCGCCGCTGTCATCGTCGTGGCGTTGCCAACCGGTTTGCTAACCCTGTCTGACATCATCTGTCTGAGTGATGGCGGCGTTTCCGGTACCCTGGTGGATGGCATCGGCGGCATGGCCGACATCGTGATCCTGTGCCTGCTGGTCATGGGCATGGTGGGCGTCATGAAGGCCGGCGAGGGCGACAAGCTCCTCATCGACATTGCCACCAAGGTCATCCGCGGCGTCTGCGGCGCGGAGCTGTCCATCGTCATCCTGTCCGCCATCCTGGCCGGTATGACCGGTATCAACACTCCCGCCATTCTGGCCATCGGTGTTCCCTATGCCAAACCCATGGGAGAGAGATTCCACATCCATCCCTATCGCCGTGCCAATCTGCTGGATGCCTCCTCCTGCTCTCTGGCATACACTCTGCCCTGGACCTCCATCGCGCTGGCAACCGCCACCTACTCCGCTCAGGGCAACGCCCTGTTCGGCGACGTGGTACCCGCCATCGGCGCGGAAGAGATCTTCTTCTATCCCGTTTACGCCTGGGCACTACTGGCCATTATGCTGTTCGCCTCCATCACCGGCTGGGGTCGCCGTTTTGCCGGCCCCAACGGCGAGGAGCTGAAGAAGCTGCCTGAGGAGACCGCCGCCAAGTAAGCGACACCCAAAAGCTGCTGCCATATCACGATGGTATCCCGGTCATTGACCGGGATACCATCACAGCGACAGAAAAAGGAGAAACGATATGAACCGTACAAGAGCCGCGTGGATCGATGTTGAACTGGAGAATATCGTCCACAATGTAAAAGCTGTTCAGGCCCTGGCTCAGAAGGACGCGGGACGCCCCGTCATGGCGATGCCAGTGATCAAGGGAAACGCCTACGGCCACGGCATTTTCGAGGTGGCCCGCATTCTGGGCGAGTCCGGTGTAGAGTGGATGGCGGTGGCCACCTATTCCGAGGCCCGGCTGGCCCTGCTGGCGGCTCCCAAGGCCAAGGTGCTGATCCTCGGCTATACACCGCTGGATATGATGGATGAGATCGTCCGTTACGGCATTCGCCCGTGCGTGTATACGTATGAGCAGGCACTGACCCTTTCTGAGCAGGCACAGGCTCAAGGGAAGACAGCCTATATCCACATCAAGGTGGACACAGGTATGCATCGTCTAGGCTTTAACGTCAGTGAGCAGAGCGCAGACACAGTGGCTGCCATCTGTGATCTGCCTAACGTGTGCGTAGAGGGACTGTTTACCCACTTCGCTACGTCTGCCATGCGGGAGAAAGAATATGTCCATTACCAGTACCGTGGCTTCATTGCCTTCAAGGAGATGCTGGTGGCACGGGGCGTAGATATTCCCGTGAAGCATCTGTCCAACTGTGGCATCATTCTGGACTCTCCAGAGTATCACCAGGATATGATCCGCTTCGGCAGCATGGTTTTCGGCTCCTACTCCTCCAACGAGGTCTGCAGGGCCCGCGTACAACTGAAGGATGCCTTTGCCCTTCGGGCAGAGGTTGCCTGCGTCAAGGACCTAGCCCCCGGTGAAGGAGTAGGCTACGACCTAGCGTTTATCGCCCAGCGCCCCACCCGCATTGCGGTGCTGCCCCTAGGCTACGCCGACATGATCTGCCTACGACGACTGAAGAACAAGGGCTATGTGCTGCTCCATGGCAAACGTGCCCCCATGGTAGGCTGCGTGTGCATGGATCAGCTGATGATCGACGTGACGGATATCGAGAATGTCGCCATGGGCGATGTGGCCACCCTAATCGGCCGGGACGGTGATGAGGTTCTCACGCTTCAGGAGGTAGCCGACCGTGTGGGAACGGACGGATATGAGGTACTGCTTTCCAACACCCAGCGCCTGCCTATCCACTACTGGAAGGATGGCAAGATGATTGGCGCGTTGGATATCCATCAAACCCTGTTGTCTTACTACGAAAGGATTTATAACTTATGAGCAGAGAGTTTTCCAAGGCGGCGCAGAATTACCCGCCCTCCGGCATCCGCAAGATGTTCGACCTGGCGACCCAATATCCGGACGCCATCAAGCTGACGGTGGGTGAGCCGAACTTTGATACCCCCGCCTACATCAAGGAGGCTGCCAAGAAAGCCATGGATGCCGGCGAGACACACTATACGCCCAACGCAGGTATGCCTGTGCTGCGGCGGGCGGTGGCGGAGAGGTATCAGAAGAGCCACTGGGACGGCTACACCGCCGACCATGTGATGGTCACCGTGGGCGCTATGGAAGGCCTGATGCTGACCATGATGCTGCTGCTGGATCCCGGCGATGAGATCCTGGTGCCCGATCCCTGTTTCCCCAACTATTACGGTCAGGCGTCCCTCACCGGCGCGTGCGCCAAGCCTGTGCCCACCTATGAGGACAACGACTACCGTATGATGGCGGCGGATATCGAGAAGTGCATCACGCCCCACACCAAGGCACTGCTGCTGAATTCTCCCTGTAACCCCACCGGCGCGGTGCTGACCAAGGAGGACATTCTGGCCATCGCCGAGGTGGTGAAGAAGCATGACCTGTGGGTGCTATCCGACGAGCCTTATGACAGCATCGTCTATGACAGTGTAACGCCTTTCAGTATCGCTCAGGTGCCGGAGGTCCGTGACCGTGTGTTCGTGCTGAATAGCTTCTCCAAGTCCTATGCCATGACCGGCTGGCGTGTGGGCTATGTCATCGCTCCCGACCCTGCCTGTGTCAAGAAGATGGCGCAGATGAACGAGGCCATTGCCTCCTGCGTGTCCTCCTTCTCTCAGGTAGCCGCCGCCGAGGCGCTGAAGAGCACCGAGTGCGTGGAGCAGATGGTGGCCGATTATACCCGCCGCCGGGATATCCTGATTGACGGCATCAATGCCATTCCCGGCTTCAGCTGCAAGAAGTCCGCAGGCAGCTTTTACGCCTTCGCCAACATCAAAGCTTTCGGCAAGACCTCTCAGGAGTTCGCCGAGGAGCTGCTGGTGGGCGCCGGTGTTGTCACCGTACCTGGCTCCGCCTTCGGCGCCTGCGGCGAGGGATATCTGCGTCTTGTGTTCGCCAACTCCGACGAGAACCTGAAGAAAGCCGTCCGCCGCATTGACGCCTATGTTCGCAAGACGTATCCCGATATGAAGTAACAAGACCACTGTTCCATGAAAAACGGCCACAGGACAGAACCATTGACACAGTCACCGCTTTTCTTTATGTATCAAAACGATTTGCTTAGGAGGAATTATTATGGAAAGAAACGTTACTATGCCGACATTGGAAAGTGTTAAGAACTTCAAGGCTGCCATGGCATCGGAGCAGGGTGCTTTCGGCCCCTTTATGATTACCTCCGACCCCGCCTTTGTGGAGACTGCCGGTTACGCCGGATATGATTTTGTGTTGCTGGATATGGAACATGGCCCTGGCACATTTGAAAATCTGCAGAATCTGATCCGCGCCGCCAATGTGTCCGGCGTCTGCCCTGTGGTTCGCGTTCCCCGTGGGACGGATATCTGGATCGATCAGGCGCTGGACGTTGGTGCCGGTGCAGTTATGATCCCCCAGATTGACAGTGCCGATCAGGCGCGCGCCGCTGTGTCCGCCGCGAAATTCTCTCCCCGCGGCACCCGTGGCACCTGCCGCTTTGTCCGTTCCGCCGCCTATGGCGGCGTTCCCGGCGCGGACTACTTCGCAAAGGCGCAGGACACCGTGGTGATCCTTCAGGCCGAGGGTCAAAAGGCCATCGACAATCTGGATGGCATTCTCAGTGTCGAAGGCGTGGACATCGTGTTCGTAGGGCCTTACGATCTGTCCGCCTCTCTGGGCATCATCGGGCAGATCACCCATCCTCTGGTTATGGATCGGATCGCGCAGATCGTTCAAAAGGCTGCCGCGAAGGGAGTGCAGGTAGGCTGCTTCGCCGACTCTGCCGAATCCGGCCGCAAGCTGTTAGAGATGGGCGTGAAGTTCATCGGTTATTCCTGCGATACGGCGATCTTTATGAATATGGCAAAAGCTGACATTGCCGCCTTCCACGGCGAACATTGAAAGTTGAGAGGAATATGAGTAAGAAGAATTATGTCGTCATGGACGGCAATACAGCGGCAGCCCATTCTGCCTACGCCTTTACTGAGGTGGCGGCCATTTATCCCATCACGCCGTCCTCCCCTATGGCGGAAAAGGTGGATGAGTGGTCCGCCAAGGGGAAAAAGAACCTGTTCGGCACGCCGGTGGACGTGATCCAGATGCAGTCCGAGGCCGGCGCTGCCGGTACCTGCCACGGCTCCCTGCAGGCGGGCGCCCTGACCACCACGTTCACGTCCTCTCAGGGACTGATGCTGATGATCCCGGCTATGTACGCCATGGGCGGACAGTTCCTCCCCAGCGTGATGCACATCGCATCCCGCGTGGTCACCAGCAACCATCACTCCATTTTCGGCGACCATACGGACTTTATGACCTGCCGCACCACCGGCTACGCCATGCTGATGTCCGCCTCCCCGCAAGAGGCCATGGATCTGGCGGCGGTGGCGCACCTGTCCGCCATCAAAGCGAAGTACGCCTTCATGCACTGCTTTGACGGCTTCCGCACCTCCCACGAGATGCAGCGCATCGAGGCGCTGGACTATGAGGAGCTGCAGGGTCTGATCGACTACGAGGCACTGAAGGCCTTCCGCCGGGACGCTCTGAATCCGGAGCATCCCACCAACCGCGGCAACAACGTGAACCCCGACGTGTACTTCCAGTGCAAGGAGGGCGCTAACGTCAAGAGTGCCATCGTGCCCGGTACCGTGCAGCACTACATGGACGAGATCAATAAAATCACCGGCCGGGACTACAAGCTGTTCAATTACTACGGCGCGCCCGACGCCGAGGAGGTTGTGGTGGCTATGTGCTCCGTCACCGAGGCGCTGCGGGAGACAGTGGACTACCTCAACGCCTGCGGACGCAAGGTGGGCATGGTGCAGATCCATCTGTACCGTCCCTTCTCCGTGCCCGATTTCTCCGCCGCCATCCCCGCCAGCTGCAAGCGCATCGCCGTGCTGGATCGCAGCAAGGAGACGGGCTCCGTGGGTGAGCCAGTGTATCTGGACGTGGTCACGGCGCTGAATCAGGCCGGACGCGGCGACATCCGCGTGGTGGGCGGCCGCTACGGTCTGTCCAGCAAGGACACCACTCCCGGCCAGCTGATCGCCGTATACGACAACCTGCGGCAGGAGACACCGAAAAACAACTTTACCATCGGCATCAACGACGATGTGACCCACACCTCTCTGACCTATGAAAACGTGGAGTTCCCCCATCCCGGCGAGATCTCCTGCAAGATCTGGGGTCTGGGCGGCGACGGCACCGTGGGCGCCAACAAGAACGCCATTTCCACCATCGGCCTGGTGGCTGACAAGTACGCCCAGGCGTATTTCTCCTACGACTCCATGAAATCCGGCGGCCTGACCCAGAGCCATCTGCGCTTCGGCGACATGCCCATCCGCAGCACCTATCTGGTGTCCTCCGCCGACTTTGTGGCCTGCCACGCGCCGACATATGTCAAGAAGTACGACCTGACCGAGGATCTGAAGGACGGCGGCACGTTCCTGCTGAACTGCCCGTGGACGACGGAGGAGCTGGAGGAGCACCTCCCCGCCAAGATGAAGCGGGATCTGGCGCGGAAGCACGCGCAGTTCTATATCATTGACGCGGCGAAGCTGGCGGCGGAGATCGGCCTGGGCAAGCACACCAACAATATCCTGCAGGGCGCGTTCTTCGCCCTGACCAAGGTCATCCCCATGGATGTGGCTGTGGCGGATATGAAGAAGAACAACTACGCCACCTATTTCAAGAAGGCCGGGCAGAAGATCGTGGATCTGAACGACAAGGCCGTGGATGTGGGCGTAAACGCCGCCGTGAAGGTGGACATTCCCGCGGCGTGGGCGGACGCGCAGGACGCACCTGCCGCCGAGATCAGCGCCACGCCCTTTGTCCGCGACATCGTGCTGCCCATGGATCGGCAGCAGGGCGACAAGTTGCCCGTGTCCGTGTTCCAGAAGCACGGCGTGCTGGACGGCACGTGGGAGAACGGCACCTCCGCCTATTCCAAGCGCGGTGTGGCCACTGCCGTACCCAAGTGGGACGCCGCGGCCTGCATCCAGTGCAACCGCTGCGCCATGAGCTGTCCCCACGCGGCCATCCGCCCGGTGCTGCTGACCGAGGAGGAAAAGGCACAGGTGCCCGCCGGATTTGTCACCGCGCCCGCCAAGGGTCTGGGCAAGGACGCTTCGGCGTATGCCTTCCGGATGCAGGTGTCCCCCTACGATTGCCTGGGCTGCGGCGTGTGCCTGACAGCCTGTCCCGCCAAGGGCGCGCTGACCATGGCTCCCTTCGAGGAGATGAAGGCCGAGCAGCCGCTGTTCGATCAGGTGGCTATGGACGAGAAGTACCTGAAGAAGGATGTCATCAGCGACAAGAGCGTGAAGAGCGCCCAGTTCGCCAAGCCCTACTTCCAGTTCTCCGCCGCCTGCGCCGGCTGCGCGGAGACGACATATATCAAGCTTTTGAGCCAGCTGTTCGGCGACCACATGTATGTGGGCAACGCCGCGGGCTGCTCCTCCGCCATCAGCGGCGGCGCACCCATCCTGCCCTATTGCAAGGACTGCCAGGGTCACGGCCCCGCGTGGGAGCACTCCCTGTTTGAGGACAACGCCGAGTTTGCCTACGGCTTCTTCCACGCGCAGGACGCCATCCGTAAGGAGCTGCTGCTCCGTCTGGACGCCATCAAGTCCGCGGGTATTGCCGCGGAAGCGGTGGAGGCCTACCAGAACGGGTGGAATAAGCACGAGAGCTCCCGTGCCGTCACAGACGCGCTGCTGGCCGCGCTGGAAAAGGCCCAGCAGACGGAGGACGTGAAATACATCCTTGAGAACAGAGCCTATCTGGCCAAGAAGTCCATCTGGGCTGTGGGCGGCGACGGCTGGGCGTATGACATCGGCTTCGGCGGCATCGACCATGTGATGGCGCAGAACCGTGACGTGAACCTGCTGGTGCTGGACACCGAGGTGTACTCCAACACCGGCGGACAGGCATCCAAGGCCACGCCCACCAGTGCCACCGCCAAATTTGCCGCTGGCGGCAAGCAGGTGGCAAAGAAGGATCTGGGCGGCATCCTGATGCAGTACGGCTATGTGTATGTGGCGCAGGTGGCCATGGGCGCAGATCAGGCGCAGACGCTGCGTGCCCTGCGGGAGGCCGAGTCCTATGACGGCCCCTCCATCGTCATCTGCTACTGCCCCTGCCTAGAGCAGCACATCAAGGCCGGCATGGGCAATTCGCAGCTGGAAATGAAGAAGGCCGTGGAGTGCGGCTACTGGCACCTGTATCGCTATGATCCCCGCCGGATCGCGGAGGGCAAGAACCCCTTCCAGCTGGATTCCCCGGAGCCTGACACGGACAAGCTCATGGACTTCCTCATGGGCGAGAACCGCTTCGCCTCCCTGAAGAACAACTTCCCGGAGAAGGCCGATGCCCTCTACGCCAAGGAAATCACCGACGTAAAGGCGCGCTACGCCAAGTACAAGAAGATGGCGCAGGACTGAGCGCCGCCTGGCGCTGATATCTCATGCGCTGCGGGGGAACCGCCTGACCGCAGGCGGCTCCCCCTTTTCAACGATTCCCTTCCCTGCACAGAAAGGAGACATGTACGATGTACCAAACGATACGCTGCGAAAAGCAAGATGGCATCGCCATCGTGACCATTGACCGTCCCGAGGCGCTGAACGCCCTGAACAGCACGGTTATCACGGAGCTGGAGCAGGTGGTGGCGGTGCTGGAGAGCGACCGGGACGTCCGCTGCCTGATCCTCACCGGCGAGGGCCGCTCCTTTGTGGCCGGTGCCGACATCGGCGAGCAGTATCCGCTGGATCTGGACGGCGGCCGCCGCTGGGGTCAGCGGGGCAGCGCCCTTATGCGCCGCATCGAAAAGCTGGAGTTCCCCACCATCGCCGCGGTCAACGGTTTCGCTCTGGGCGGCGGCTGTGAGCTGGCGCTGAGTTGCGACATCATCCTGGCCTCCGAGAAGGCCAAGTTCGGCCAGCCTGAGGTAGGTCTGGGCATTACCCCCGGCTTCTCCGGCACCCAGCGCCTGCCCCGCCGCGTAGGCGCGGCCAAGGCCAAGGAGCTGATCTTCTCCGGTAAGATGATCAAGGCCGACGAGGCGGAAAAGATTGGCCTTGTCAACGCTGTCTTTGCCCCAGAAGCGCTCATGGACGGCGCGCTGGAGATGGCAAAGTCCTTTACCAAGAACGCCCCCATCGCCGTGAAGTATGCCAAGGCCTGCATCGACCGGGGCATGCAGATGGACATGGACGACGGCATCGCCGTGGAGAACGAGCTGTTCGCCATGTGCTTCGCCACCGCCGACCAGAAGGAGGGCATGGGCGCATTTCTGGAAAAGCGCCCCGCCAACTTTCAGAACGGGTAAATTGCGTTATGAAGCTGAATCAAGATGAGATCAAAACGATCCTGCCGCACCGTGAGCCGATGCTTCTGGTGACATCGGTAGAAGATTTGAGCCCCGGAGAGGATATCCGCGCCATCTTTTTCGCGGATCCTAAAATGGACATCTTTCTCGGACACTTCCCGGAAGAGCCGATACTGCCGGGCGTATACTCTATAGAATGTATGGCGCAGGCGGTGGATATCCTGCTGATGTCAACACTGCGCTACGCTGGAAAAACGCCGCTCCTTTTAGGCGTTGACAAGGTGAGTTTCCGAAAAAAGATCCTGCCGGGAGACACCCTTGAAATCCATGCAAATATTATTTCCGAGAAAAGAGAAAAAGCCATCGTCACTTGCGCTGCTGAAGTGTATGTTCATCAGGAACGGGTAGCCAACGGCGATATAACAATAGCTATGCGGTAAATTTAAGGAGGAAACGAAAATGGCATTGATGACCGCGAAAGAATACATCGACTCCCTGCGTAAGCTGAACACCCGCGTGTACATGTTCGGCGAGAAGATCGACAACTGGGTGGATCACCCTATGATCCGGCCCTCCATCAACTGCGTGGCCATGACCTACGCTCTGGCCCAGGATCCCCAGTATGAGGACCTGATGACCGCCACCTCCAGCCTGACCGGCCACAAAATCAACCGCTTTACCCACCTCCACCAGTCCAGCGAGGATCTGGTGAAAAAGGTAAAAATGCAGCGCCTGCTGGGTCAGAAGACGGCCAGCTGCTTCCAGCGCTGTGTTGGCATGGACGCCTTCAACGCCGTGTTCTCCTCCACCTACGAGATCGACGAGAAGTACGGCACCCACTACCACGAGAATTTCAAGAAGTTCCTGGTCTACGTCCAGGACAACGACCTGACGGTGGACGGCGCTATGACCGACCCCAAGGGCGACCGCAGCAAGGCTCCCCATGAGCAGGCCGATCCCGATATGTACGTCCACGTGGTGGAGCGCCGCCCCGACGGCATCGTGGTCTGCGGGGCCAAGTGCCACCAGACCGGCTCCATTAACAGCCACTGGCACATTTTTATGCCCACCATCGCCATGGGCGAGGCCGACAAGGACTATGCCGTGTCCTTCGCCTGCCCCACCGACGCCGAGGGTCTGTATATGATCTACGGCCGCCAGTCCTGCGACACCCGCAAGATGGAGGAGGGCTGCATCGACGTGGGCAACGCCAAGTTCGGCGGGCAGGAGGCTCTGGTGGTTCTCGACCACGTGTTTATCCCCAATGAGTACATCTTCCTCAACGGCGAGTACGAGTTCGCCGGCATGATGGTGGAGCGCTTCGCCGGTTATCACCGCCAGAGCTACGGCGGCTGCAAGGTGGGCGTGGGCGACGTGGTCATCGGCGCGGCGGCACTGGCCGCCGAGTACAACGGCGTGGAGAAGGCCAGCGCTGTGAAGGACAAGCTCATCGAGATGACCCATCTGAATGAAACGCTCTACTCCTGCGGTATCGCCTGCTCCTGCGAGGGCTGCCCTACCAAGGCGGGCAACTACCAGATCGACCTGCTGCTGGCCAACGTCTGCAAGCAGAACGTGACCCGCTTCCCCTACGAGATCGTGCGTCTGGCCGAGGACATTGCCGGCGGCCTGATGGTCACCATGCCCAGCGAGACGGACTTCAAGTCCGACACCGTGGTGGGCAACAACGGCGAGACCATCGGCGAGATCTGCAACAAGTACTTCGCCGCCCGCGAGGGTGTCAGCACTGAGGATCGCCAGCGGATCATGCGCTTCCTGGAAAATATGTGTCTGGGTGCTGCCGCTGTGGGCTACCGCACGGAGTCCATGCACGGCGCAGGCTCTCCCCAGGCGCAGCGCATCATGATCGCCCGTCAGGGGAATATTCAGGAGAAGAAAAAGCTGGCAAAGAACATTGCCGGTATCCAGAAGTGAGAGGGCGGCATGGATAAGAAGCAAGCATGGCTCCAGCTGGTGCGGGAGAAGTCCGAGCACTATCTGAATCTGCACGACGGCGGCTTTGACGAGAAAATGCAGGCACGTCTGATAAACTGCGATTACGAGGCACAGACCGTCACCTATGCCTTCCCCACCCAGGGTTGGCAGATCAACGAGAAGGGCGGCATCCACGGCGGCGCTATCGCCGGGATGTTCGATACGGCCTTCGGCGTGGTAGCCAACTTCACCGCCGGAGACAACGAGGCCACCACCACGGACATGACGGTGTCCTTCCTGCGGGGCGTGGATTTCGGCATGGAGCTGCACCTGACGGTGTTCATCGTCAAGGCGGGGCGCAGCCTTATCCGCCAGCGGGCGGAGCTGACCGATGCCGCCACCGGCAAGCTGCTGGCCACCGCCAGCGGCAGTTGGATGCCGCTGTGACCACATCATACTTAGGACAAAACAAGGAGAACAAATATGGATTTCAATCTCAGCCGTGAGCATCAGCTGATCCGCAAGATGATGGCGGAGTTTACGGAAAAGGAAGTCAAGCCCATTGCGGCGGAGACCGACCGCACCTGCGAGTATCCCCGCGAAAACATCGAGAAGCTGTTTGATCTGGGCGTCATGGGTATGTGCGTCCCCAAGGAGTACGGCGGCGCAGGCGCTGATCCTCTGGCCAGCGCCATCTGCATCGAGGAGCTGAGCAAGCAGTGCGCCTCCACCGGCGACATCGTGGCCACCCACAACGGCCTGTGCTGCGACCCCATCATGAACTACGGCACCCCTGAGCAGAAGGCCAAGTATCTGCCCATGCTGACCAAGGGCCACCATGTGGGTGCCTTCGCCCTGACGGAGCCCAACGCCGGCAGCGACGCCTCCAAGGGTCAGACCGAGGCGAAACTGGAGGGCGACCACTATGTGATGAACGGCAGCAAGATATTCATCACCAACGGCTATGTGGCCGACGTGTTCGTGGTGTTCGCCATGACCGACAAAAGCAAGGGCACCAAGGGCATCTCCGCCTTCATCGTGGAGAGTAGCTTCCCCGGCTTCTCCGTGGGTAAGCACGAGGAAAAGCTGGGTCTCCACGGCAGCCCCACCGCCGAGATCGTGTTTCAGGACTGCATCGTCCCCAAGGAGAATCTGCTGGGCGTAGAGGGCAAGGGCTTCTCCATCGCCATGGCGACCCTGGACGGCGGCCGTATCGGCATCGCTGCCCAGTCCCTGGGCATCGCCGAGGGCGCGCTGGCCGAGGCCATCAACTACACCAAGGGGCGTGTCCAGTTCGGCAAGCCCATCAGCAAGTTCCAGAACACCCAGTTCACGCTGGCTGACATGGAGCTGGGCTGCGAGGCGGGGCGGCTGCTGACCTATCAGGCCGCCGTGGCCAAGGGCGAGGGCAAGCGCTACACCAAGCTGGCCGCCATGGCCAAGCTGTTCACCTCTGAGCACGCCATGAAGACCACCACCAAGGTGGTGCAGCTCTTCGGCGGCTATGGCTACACCAAGGATTACCCGGTGGAGCGTATGATGCGGGATGCCAAGATCACGGAAATTTATGAGGGCACCAGTGAAGTCCAGCGCATCGTGATCTCTGCCAACATGGGTCTGTAAGAGGAGGGAATAGACAATGAAGATTCTGGTTACCGTAAAGCAAGTTCCCGACACCTCCGGCAAAGTCGCCGTCAATCCCGATGGTACTCTGGATCGTGCGTCCATGCAGACCATCATCAACCCCGATGACCTGAACGCTGTTGAGGCCGCTCTGGCTCTGAAGGACGAGCTGGGCTGCAAGGTCGTGGCGTTCACCATGGGTCCTCCTCCCGCCGAGGGCATGCTGCGTGAGCTGATGGCCATGGGCGTGGACGAAGGCGTTCTGGTCACCGCCCGCGAGTTCGGCGGCTCCGACACCTACGCTACCTCCCAGATCATTGCCGCCGCTATCGATACCTACGGCATCGAGAAGGACGACATCATCCTGGCTGGTCGTCAGGCCATCGACGGTGATACCGCTCAGGTGGGCCCCCAGATCGCGGAGAAGCTGCACCTGCCCCAGGTCACCTATGCCGGCGAGATCACCAAGGACGGCGACACCCTGACCGTGAAGCGCATGCTGGAGGACGGCTACATGACCATCAAGGTCAAGACCCCCTGCATGATCACCTGCATCAAGGAGCTGAACACCCCGCGTTACCTGTCCGTGGGCGGCGCGTTCGAGTGCTACAGCAAGCCTCTGGTCACCATGACCTACGAGACCCTGAAGGATCACCCTCTGATCGACAAGAGCACTATCGGTCTGGCGGGCTCCCCCACCAACATTCTGACCTCCTTCACGCCTCCTCAGAAGGGCGCGGGCATGATGCTCGAGGGCGCTGACAAGGCTACCACTGACAAGCTGGCAGGCATCCTGGCCGCCAAGCACATCATCTAAGGAAGGAGAAAAGAAAATGGCTTTTAATAGTGCTGATACCGCTGCCTTCAAGAACGTATGGGTGTTCTGCGAGCAGCGTCAGGGCGTGATGATGCCCACCACCTTCGAACTGATCTCCGAGGGTCGCAAGCTGGCCAATGAGCTGGGTGTCGAGCTGTGCGGCATCCTGCTGGGCGACAACGTGGACGGCATCGCCGCCGAGCTGGGCGAGTACGGCGCCGACAAGGTGTACGTCTACAACTCCCCCCTGCTGAAGGACTTCACCACCGACGCCTACACCAAGGTGATCGTGGAGGCCGTTGAGGAGCTGAAGCCCGAGGTGCTGCTGTTCGGCGCCTCCAACATCGGCCGTGACCTGGCTCCCCGTTGCGCCGCCCGCCTGCACACCGGTCTGTGCGCGGACTGCACCCACCTGGACATCGACATGCCCAACTACAAGGGCTTCCTGCGCGAGGCCTCCACGCTGCCCGAGGAGCGCATCGAGAAGCTGGGCACCGTGATAATCAACCGCGAGCCCCATGACGTGTCCCGCGACCTGAAGATGACCCGTCCCGCTTTCGGCGGTCACCTGATGGCCTCCATCATCT
>ERZ772821.671-NODE-671-length-24553-cov-3.272267_pt1 | contig 24553 bp, 25 predicted proteins | sample MGYA00580859_ERZ772821 | MGnify/ENA primary metagenome ERZ772821 (study PRJEB29015, sample SAMEA2737674) | human gut metagenome | biome: human gut; feature: human-associated habitat; material: faeces | place: China | collected 2012 ...
GCCTTAAAACGGTATCTTGCGGAAAATCCCCATATCCGAAAAATCGTCCTGCGGTTAGACAACGACCCTGCCGGTAGGCTTGCGGCGAAAACCATTAAAGCTCTATTGCTCAAAGAGTATGCGGTCGAGGTTGAGGTGCGTCTATCCCCACAGGGCAAGGACTATAACGATTGTCTATGTATGCGGCTCGGTATTCCCATAACCAAGAGAAAAGAAAAATGCCGTGAGCGTTAATTCTTTTTTCGGTTAGTCGCGCGACTGTCCGACCTGTGGGCGGCAGGAGTGCGATAGTACAGCAAGCATCGCCTTTGTGATACCACACGGCAGCTTGTCAGGGGCAAAGCCCCTTAAACCCCTTATTCACTACCCGAAAGGAACACCGAACAATGAGCAAAATACTGTTGTTTATCCTCGGTGTTTTGTTGGGCGGTTGTATCGGTATTGTGTTTATGTGCCTGTTTCAAATCAACCGCCCGAACAGAAAGGAGGATAACGAATGAGCGACCCAATAACCTTTTTAGATTTTTTCAGCGGTATAGGCGGTTTTCGTAAAGGCTTTGAATTATGCGGAATGGTATGTAAAGGCCATTGTGAAATCGACAAGTACGCAGACCGCAGCTACCGCGCCATTCACAATATAAAGGAGGACGAATGGTATGGAAATGACATCACAAAAGTCACCCCTGAAGAATTACCACGGGCAAACCTCTGGGCCGGAGGATTCCCGTGTCAGGACATTTCTGTTAGCGGCCGACAAAGAGGGCTTGCAGGAGAACGAAGCTCGCTCTTTTTTGAAATCATTAGACTGCTCAAAGGCACGCCTGCCGAAGATAGACCCGAATGGCTTGTCCTTGAAAATGTTAAAAATCTGCTCTCCGTTAATCGAGGCTGGGACTTTGCGACAATTCTCTATTCGTTGGCCGAAATCGGCTACAATATCGAGTACGGATTACTCAATAGCAAATTCCACGGCGTACCTCAAAACCGAGAACGGATATACCTTGTCGCTTATCGACATTTTAGAACCGAAAGTGGACGAAAAATATTTCCTGTCACCGCAAGCGACGGCAAGGCTCTTATACAACTGATCGGCGGTACGCAGGGCAAGCGTGTATATGACACAAGCGGTATCAGTACAACGCTTATGACCGAGGGCGGCGGTTTTGGAGGCAGGACGGGTATGTACTTTGTTGATCTGTGCAAAGGCAAACCCAAACTTACCGATAAAGCCCGCTGTATCAAAGCGAGATATGACAGCGGTATTACCAACCGCGCCGCCGATAATTCAGGTGTATTTTGTTTCTGCGAGGATTGTACCGACCGTACACGTGAGGTAGCCTATGTAAAATTGCAGAAAGGAAATCCCGCTATCCAAAAACAGGTCAAGTGCATTATTGCAGGCTATAACAAAATCGGGGTAAACAACCGAGGCGAAAGCACCGGCATTTTTTACGGCTGCCGAGCCGTGTTGACCCCCGACAGAGAAACCAAACGACAGCAGGGACGCCGTTTCAAGAATTGCGGCGAGCCTGCTTTTTGTTTGAATACGCAGGATAAACACGGTGTTTATCTTTGCGCCTGTGACGAGTGCGAACACGCTTTACCTGTTAAAAACGCCACCAACGAGGGCTACGCAAAAGCAAAATGCGGAGATAGTATTAACCTTGCTTTTCCCGAAAGCAAAACACGGCGCGGTCGTGTGGGACACGGGATCGCCCAAACATTAGATACGGCCTGTAATCAGGGTACGCCTATGGTTGGTTGCGGTCGTATTCGCAAGCTGACACCCCGTGAGTGCTGGCGGTTACAAGGCTTTTCCGATGAGATGTTTAATAAGGCTGCCGCTGTCAATTCCGATAGTCAGCTTTATAAGCAAGCCGGAAACAGCGTTACTATTCCCGTTGTTGCCGCCGTAGGTCAGCGTATCGTCACTATTCAAAATGAGCTTAACAAGGAGGTATCAGCATTTGAGAAAGCGTAATATCCACATTCAATTTTGGCTCGACCGCAAAGAGGCCGAAGCCTTTAATAAGAAAGTACGCCGCAGCGGTTTATCCCGTGAAGCGTATTTGCGACATCTTATAAACGGACTTGTCCCGCAGGATTCACCACCGCCTGATTACTTTTCGATGATGAGGGAACTCCACAGTATCGGCAATAACTTAAATCAGATCGCCGCCAAAGCCAACGCCCTGAATGTCATTGACGAACAGCGATATGTTGACGCTTGCCGCCGTCTGGATTCTGCCGTCAAGAAAATCTCCGAGGCGGTTATCCTGCCCCGACCGATGAAATAACCGCCTATGGCAACAACATCTATCTGGCGGGTAAACGGTTGTCTCGGAAAGGTCGTTATCTATGTAGAAAACCCCGACAAGACCACCAATCCGAAATTTTACGAAAGCAAAGCACACCCCGATAACGGACAGAATTTATCCGATGTTATTGACTATGCCGTAAATTCCAAAAAGACCCAAAAGACAGATGATGAAGCCTGCGCCGTGATTCACAGTTTTGTTGCCGGTATCAACTGTAACCCTGCTACCGCCCGTACTGAAATGCTGGCCGTTAAAAAGCGTTTCGGCAAGGAGGACGGGACGGTAGCCTATCACGGCTATCAATCCTTTGCACCCGGCGAGGCTACCCCCGAAATGGCGCACGAAATCGGCAAAAAACTTGCCGCCCGTTTGTGGGGAGAAAAGTATCAGGTTATCGTTGCTACCCACCTTGACAAGGCAAACCACCTGCACAATCATTTTGTCGTTAATACGGTGTCCTTTGTGGACGGTATCAAATACCACCGTACCGAAAAGGATTATTACGATATGCAGAGAACATCGGACGAGCTTTGTCGGGAATACGGCCTATCCGTTATCGAAAACCCGCAGCGAGGCAAGGGACGGCATTATGCCGAATGGCAGGCAGAAAAACAGGGCTTGCCTACTTGGAGGGGCATTGTCAAAAAAGATGTTGACGAGGCTATCCGGCAGGCTATGACAGAAAGACAGTTTTTCGATAATCTCCGTAAAAAAGGGTACGAAATCAAGATCGGCAAGGATATATCGGTACGCCCGCCGCAAAAGGAGCGTTTTGTCAGGCTTATGCGAAACTACGGCGAGGATTATTCTATCGAGGCTATCCGAAAGCGAATACTGTCACAGGAAAAGGCAGAACGCAAAGCCATACCGCCCCGTGAGGTGCGGAGGTACAGGCTTAACGGGAGCCTAAAAAAACAAAGAAAGTGACAGGTTTTCGGGCGCTTTATTATCACTACTGCTATCTGTTAGGGGTATTCCCGAAAGAGCGACCGCAGCAGAGCCAACAAGTACACTTTCTTATACGGGAGGATTTACGGAAACTTAACGCTATATCCAATGAGGCGAAATTGCTTACCCGTCATAAAATCGACACCGCCGAACAGCTTACCGCATACAAGGCAAGCGTTACGGATCGGATAGACCGCTTGACAGCAGAGCGAAAAAGCCTTTACAAAGAGCAGCGTACCGTAGCCGTGAAATCCGACCCCGTAAAATCCGCAGAGGTTAAAGGGCGCATTACCGCCCTATCCAAAGAACTGTCCGAACTACGCCGAGAGCTTACGCTATGTGAAGATATTGCAGAGCGTTCCGGCATTATAAAAGAAAAGTTAAAAGCCGTCCGAGAGGACGCACAAAACGAGAGAAAGGAGAAAACCGATTATGAACACTTACGGCGACGCAGCCGAACAGGTCGTTAGGTTTACGCTGGAGGGTACAGAGGTTGCCCTGAAACTGACCGGCTCGGCAGCGAAAAATATTGCGGCTATGCTCTATACCGTGCTGAAAGATCAAAAGCGTACCAAAGGCAAGGCACGTATGGAAACAATGCTTAAAACCAAAAAGCCTATGGCGGTTTATACGCTGAAAAAAGAGGATTGTTCCGAATTTGCAAAGCAGGCCAAAGATTACGGCATTATGTATTGTCCCATTCCCTGCAAAAAGGACGATAACACGGTAGATGTCCTTGTGTTTCAGGATGACGCCGCAAGAGCAAACCGCATTGTAGAGAGATTCAAACTGACCGTTGTTGATTCCGCCGCTATCAAAGAAGATATTGAGAACGGCAGAGCCGACACCGCCGCCGAAGCTCCGACCGTCCCCGAAAAGGATAAACCTGATATGGCCGAGGACGCTATGCTGCTTGACGATATTATGGGCGCACCTACCAAAAAGGAAACTAACGCACCCGTAAACCCCACGGCGGCAAAGACGGAGAAATCCCGTCCGTCCGAGCCTATCTCCGAGAGGCGAAGCAAAACCGCCGAGGGTACTGCTGATGTAGCCGACGCCCGCCCCTCTGTTCGTGAGGAACTGCGGGATATTAAGGCAAGACAGCAGGCAGAAGCGGCAGACCGCGCCCCCGATACCCCGACCGTGGACGATAAAAAGAGGCAGCCGCAGACTACTGAACACCGCCAACCTACCACCCGAAAAACAAAAAAGAAAAATAAGGAGAGATAACCAATGCGTAATTTTAATGACTATTTTCCCGAACAGGATGAAACCTTTGACAAGGAGGCTTGGGCGAAAGAAAAACAGGCCGCCCGTGACGGGGTTTACAAACTTGCGGCCGATACCGCCGTGGGTATCTGCAAAAGCGGTAAAAAATACCGTTCCTATCTTGATGTGCAGGCGGCTTTCCCCGGCAAGAGCGTTAATAACGCCCTGCTGATTCTGGCGCAGAACAAGGACGCCCGACAGATCGGCACTCGTGATTTTTGGAGAGATCAGGGCTTGTATGTCAAGCGTGAGGAAATGCAGAACGCTATCCGCATTTTGGAGGCCAACGGCACTTATGACCGAGAGGACGGCACGACCGGCACCTCGGTTGATGTGTTTAAGGTGTACGACATTTCACAGACTAATGCCCGCGCAAGGGTACAAAAGCCCGTGGCCTATGATGACCGTGTGCTGATGAACGCCCTTATCTACAACCGCCCCGTACAGATTATTTCCGTTGACGAGCTCCCCGACAACGCAGGGGCATTGTACGACCACGAGCAGACGGCTATTTTCGTAAAACGAGGACTGCCCGCTGATGAACTGTTTTGTGCTTTGTCAAAGGAGCTTGCACACGCCGAAATTGCGGCGGTTGACCCCGAATACACCCGTGAGGGTGCAGATTTCAAAGCCCGCAGCGTTTCCTATATGCTGGGTAAACAGTACGGCCGTGATGTCAGCGGTTACACCTTTACCGATATTCCCGAAGTTCTGCGTGACGGCGACCCGCAGCTTATCCGTGATGAACTTGCCGACACAAGAGAGGTAGCAAGTCTTATTTCTGCCCGTATGTCCCGGTCGCTGAATAGGGATAAAACGCCCCGCAGCCAAGAAAAGGAGCGTTAATTATGGAGAAAAAGGATAAACGGGTCGTGACCCTTGACCGCTATGAGCACGGTGTTATCGTCAATGCCCTTAATGACAAGCGTAACGATCTGTTGGAGGAAAAACGGCCTACCGATATTGTGGACGAGGTTTTGTTAAAGGTCATTGACGCACCGACAAGAAAGGTACGGTGCAGATGTGATGAAGCGCGAGAATAGCACCGTTATTTTATGTCTGCTCGGTATTATTCCTGTTGTATGGCTGGGGCTATTGATAGCCCCGGCTGTATCGGGTGGCCTGCCGTCTATTCTTACCCGATTTACGGCGGCTATGAATAATCCGTTTTCTGTTGAGCTTTGCGAGGACAGCCTAAAAACTGTCCTCGTTTTGCTTATTGCCTACGGTATGGGGATCGGCATTTTTCTATCTACACGCCGTAACTACCGCAGAGGCGAAGAACACGGATCGGCACGTTGGGGCTACCCCCGAACTGTCAATAAAAAATACCGTGACGAAAGACAGGAAGAAAACAAGGTATTTACCCAAAATGTCCGTATGGGAATGAACACCCGCAAACACCGCCGCAACCTGAATACGGTTGTTGTGGGCGGAAGCGGTGCAGGAAAAACCCGCTTTTATGCAAAGCCGAATTTATGTCAGGCAAACACAAGCTATGTAGTGCTTGACCCAAAGGGCGAACTTTTGCGAGATACGGGTTATCTATTAGAGCAAAAGGGGTATGAGGTGCGCGTCCTCGACCTGCTGAATATGGAACGTAGTTTTTGCTATAACCCGATTCTATACCTGCGGGACGATAACGATGTGCAGAGGCTCGTTACTAACCTTTTCAAATCCACCACACCCAAAGGCTCACAGAGTAATGACCCCTTTTGGGACACAGCGGCAAGTATGCTTTTGTTGGCTCTCGTTTTCTATCTGAAATATGAGGCGCCGCCCTATGAGCAGAATTTTGAAATGGTTATGGAAATGCTGCGAGCCGCCGAGGTACGGGAGGATATGGAGGAAATACCGTCACCCCTTGACGAGCTCTTTGAGCGTTTGGAAATGCGAAGCCCCGACCATATCGCAGTTAAGTATTATAAGGACTATCATTCAGGATCGGCAAAGACGCTGAAATCAATTCAAATTACCCTTGCGGCTCGGCTTGAAAAGTTTAACCTATCCTCTCTGGCAAAGCTGACCGCCGCTGACGAGCTTGATTTACCGTCTCTCGGTGAGAAAAAGGTCGCTTTGTTCGCCCTTATCCCCGATAATGATACCTCGTTTAATTTCCTTGTTTCCATTCTCTACACGCAGTTATTCCAACAACTGTTTTACCTTGCCGACCACAAATACGGCGGCAGTCTGCCTATGCCGGTACACTTTCTTATGGACGAATTTTCCAATGTTTCGCTGCCTGATGATTTTTCAAAAATTCTGGCTGTAATGCGTTCAAGATCGGTATTTGTATCTATCATTCTGCAAAATATCGCCGCATTAAAAGCCCTGTTTGAAAAGGAATGGGAATCTATACTCGGCAACTGTGACGAATTTCTTTACCTCGGAGGTAATGAAACATCTACCCATAAGCTGATTGCCGAAAGTTATCTTGGAAAGCAGACCATAGACACCAACACCTACGGCAAAAGCCACGGACGAAACGGCAATTACAGCACCAACTACCAAATTACGGGCCGTGAGCTTATGACACAGGACGAGGTGCGAATGTTGGATAACCGCTACGCTCTTTTGTTTATCCGTGGTGAATTGCCGATAAAGGACGAAAAGTACGATATACTGAAACACCCGAATATCGCATTAACCACGGACGGCAAAGCAAAGCCCTATATCCACGGCAGCACCGAAAACGCTGTTGCCGCCGTAACCTTAACGGGAACGGCCGTTTTATCGCCTGACCCCGAAATACAACCCGATTATGAGCTTCTTTCCGATACGGAAATGGAGGCTCTTTTTTCTTAAAAATGGAGGTATTTATGAAGAATAAGAAAACCAATAAAAAGCCTATGCCCGAAAAGGTAAAAAAGGGGTTTAGGCTCTACTGCACCCTTGTACTTTCCGTTGCCCTTGTGCTGTCTATGTCCCTGACGGCCTTTGCCGCTGACGATCCCCTGACCGTAGTAAACAACCTTTCGGACTTTGTTTTCGGACTAATCCGCGCTGTCGGTATTATTCTGCTCGGTTGGGGTATTGTTCAGGTCGGCCTATCCCTGCAATCCCACGACCCCAGCCAACGCTCCAACGGTTTTTTGACCCTTGCCGGTGGTATTGTGATTACTTTTGCAAAGGAGATTTTAACCCTGATTACGGGGTAACGGTTAAGCAGCGGGACGGAAAAAATACCGTCCCGCTGTCTTTGTAAAGGAGGTGCAAAGCCGTTATGACAAATAAGAAATACAACATTATTTACGCTGACCCGCCGTGGCAGTATAAGGTTTATTCCAAAAAGGGACTTGGACGCTCGGCAGAAAGCCACTACCCGACAATGAGCCTTGAAGATATACAGGCTTTGCCTGTTCGGGACTTGGCGGCGGCTGATTGCGTTCTCTTTATGTGGACTACTATCCCGCTGCTGAAAGATTGCTTTTCCGTAATGAGGGCTTGGGGATTCACCTATAAAACCGTTGCCTTTGTATGGATAAAGAAAAACCGCAAATCCGACAGCCTGTTTTGGGGTATGGGACACTGGACGAGAGCAAACGCCGAGCTTTGTATGCTGGCGACTATCGGACACCCTAAAAGGCGGTCTGCCGCCGTTCATCAGGTCATTATGTCCCATATTGAAGAACACAGTAAAAAACCTGAAGAAGCAAGGCACAGAATTATTGAACTTGTCGGGGATCTCCCGCGCATAGAACTTTTTGCCCGACAAAAGACTGACGGCTGGGACGCTTGGGGTAATGAGGTTATATGTGATATTACCCTTGACGGGTACGCCCCGAAAACAGGAGGTGAGCCCGATGTCGGATAACTGGGTCGTACAAAACCTTGAAAACGCCCTTGACACGTGGAACAGTAAATTAGCCGAGATATGGCAGCTTATAACACAATCGCCCGCAGAGTTTAAGGGCGGCACAATATGGACGGTTATTACCAACATTCACGGTGCAGTACAGGCTATCGGCCTTGCCTTGCTCGTGTTGTTTTGGGTGGTCGGGGTAATGAAAACCTGCGGCAGCTTTGCCGAACTGAAACGCCCCGAACTTGCCCTGAAACTGTTTATCCGCTTTATCCTATCCAAAGCCGCCGTAACCTACGGCTTGGAGCTTATGATAGCCTTATTTCAAATCGTACAGGGGCTTATATCTACCATTATGACCGCCGCAGGTATGGGAACGGCGAACCGCACCGTCCTACCGTCCGAAATTGTGACTGCGGTAGAAAGCTGCGGATTTTTTGAAAGCATACCCCTATGGGCGGTCACGCTGATCGGCGGTCTGTTTGTTACGGTATTGTCCTTTGTAATGATAATGACGGTGTACGGACGGTTTTTCAAATTGTACCTTTATACCGCCATTGCGCCGGTCCCGCTGTCTGCCTTTGCAGGCGAGCCGTCACAGAATGTCGGCAAGAGCTTTATAAAATCCTATGCCGCCGTCTGCTTGGAGGGTGCAATTATCGTACTTGGCTGTATTATCTTTTCGCTGTTTGCCTCGTCACCGCCTGCGGTCGATTCATCGGCAGCCGCTGTCACTATGGTATGGAGCTATGTAGGTGAGCTTATTTTTAATATGCTCGTCCTTGTCGGCACTATTAAAATGGCTGACCGCATTGTGCGGGAAATGATGGGCTTATAAAGGAGGCATTTATGGAGGTAAAAATCAATCGTGAAATCCGAAACTACACCGAATCGGTGTTTTTTGGTTTATCTTTACGGCAGTTTATATTTTCGATTTTGGCGGTAGGTGTTGCCGTCATTTTATATTTTCTGCTGAAACCCTATCTTGGAACGGAAACGGTATCTTGGGTCTGTATTCTCGGTGCCGCCCCTTTTGCGGCGCTTGGTTTTATAACCTATCACGGAATGACCGCCGAACAGTTTTTATGGGCGTGGCTGCGCTCGGAACTGATAGAGCCACGACAAATCCGTTTTGAGCCGAACAACTATTATTACGAAGCCTTAAAAGGCTCGATTAACAACCCGAAAAAGGAGGTGCAAAAGCCTTATGATGAAAACGCTTAAACAGGTTTTCCGACAGGACAAAGAACGGTACGCTGTACCCCGCAGGGTACAAGATATAATCCCGATTCGCCGTATCTGGAATGACGGCATTTTCCTGATCGGCAGCAACAAGTTTGCGAAAACCTATAAATTTACCGATATTAACTATTATGTAGCGTCACGTGAGGACAAGGAAAGTATGTTTTTGACCTATTCCGAACTGCTTAATAGTTTGGATTGCGGGGCTGCGGTTAAGATCACAATTAACAACCGACGCCTTAACCGCAACAATTTAGAGGAAACTATTATGCTGCCTATGGTTGGGGACGGCTTGGACGAATACCGCAAAGAGTATAACGCTATGCTGCTCGACAAGGCTATGGCGGGTAACGGTATTGTGCAGGAGAAATATATCACGCTCTCCATCCACAAAAAGGATATTGAAGAAGCCCGCACCTATTTTAACCGTGTAGGCGCTGACCTTAAATCCCACTTTGCCGCCCTCGGCTCTCGGTGCTCGGAAATGGAGGCAACGGAACGCCTGCGTGTATTACACGATTTCTACCGCCCCGGCGAGGAAACCGTTTTTCACTTTGACGCCGCCGATATGATGAAAAAGGGACACGATTTTAAGGATTATATCTGCCCCGACAGTATAGAGAAAAACGCTGACTATCTGCGGCTGGGTGACAAATATGCAAGGGTACTTTTTCTTAAAGACTACGCCGCATATATCCGTGACGATATGGTGACGGAACTTACCGACCTTAACCGTAATCTGATGTTCTCTATCGACATTATCCCCGTATCTACGGACGAGGCGGTGCAGGAGGTTGAAAAGCGAATGTTGGGTATTGAAACCAACATTACCAACTGGCAGCGCCGACAGAACGCCAACAACAATTTTTCGGCGGTTATCCCGTATGATATGGAGCTCCAACGCAAGGAAACAAAAGAATTTCTATCCGACCTGACAACAAGGGATCAGCGAATGATGTTCGCCGTTATAACCCTTGTTCATATTGCCGATACCAAAGAGCAGTTAGATTCCGATACCGAAGCCTTACTTGCTACGGCTCGTAAACACCTTTGTCAGTTTGCGGTTATGAAATACCAACAGCTTGACGCTCTCAATACGGTTATTCCCATAGGGCATAGAAAGATAAACGCCTTGCGTACCCTTACCACCGAAAGCGTGGCGGTATTTATACCCTTTAAGGTGCAGGAGATTCAGGAGGTAGGCGGTATATATGTAGGTGAAAATGCTATCTCCCATAACCTGATACTTTGTAATATCGCTAACCTGTTAAACCAATCTATGTTTCTGCTCGGTGTCCCCGGTGCCGGTAAATCGTTCTTTGCAAAGCTGTTGATTATATTCTTTGCGCTCGGTACGGAGGACGATATTTTGATCTGCGACCCGGAGGGAGAATATACGCCGCTTTTGGAGGCTCTCGGAAAAGAGATTGCTACCGTTATTAACATCACAGCCGGAGGCCGTGACCGTATTAACGCTATGGATATGGAGGACGGTTACAGCGATAAAAACCCGATAGCCGACAAATCGCAGTTTATTATGTCGCTTATTGAACAGATCGACAAAAACGGTGTAGGCGCACACCAAAAGTCTATTATCGACCGTTGCACCGCAGAGGTGTACCGTGAGAAAGAAAAGACGGGTAAAGTGCCGACCCTTTGTACTCTCCGTGAAAAGCTGCTTGAACAGCCCGAACAGGAGGCAAGGGATTTAGCGTTGGCTATGGAGCTTTTTACCTCCGGCTCGCTGGATGTATTCGCCCACGAAACCAATGTTGATATTCACACCCGCATTGTTTCCTATAATATCCGTGACCTCGGCAGACAGTTAAAAGCACCCGGACTTTTGACGATTACGGACGCTATGCTCAATCGTGTTGCCCTGAACTGGAAGAAAGGAAAATGCACCCACCTGTTTATAGACGAATTTCACATTGTTTTTGAGAATGAACACAGCGCAGAGTTTTTTAATTCTGCTTGGAGGCAGTTTAGAAAGCGAAACGCCAACCCCTGCGCCATTACGCAGAATGTGGAATATTTGCTTGATTCCGTACAGGCAAGCACAATGCTCTCCAACTCGGAATTTGTGGTTATGCTCAATCAGGCGGCAAGCGACCGTGTAAAGCTGGCAGACCTACTAAACATTTCATCGGAACAAATGAGCTATGTTACCAATGCGGAGGCAGGCTGTGGGCTGATGAAATACGGCAGCGCCTTTGTGCCGTTTGTAAACAAATTCCCGCGGAACACAAGGCTATATGACCTGATTACCACAAAGCCCGGTGAGGGTGTTATGGGAGGACAGAAAAAATGACAACCAAATATCCAATGACGGGGACGGCTTTATCGGCCGTCCCTTTTTCGGTGGCTCAAAATGAAGCCGAAAAAGTATATTGTTTCTCTTTCGGGTGGTAAAGATTCTACTGCTATGCTGCTGCGCCTTTTGGAAGAAAAACGCCCTGTTGACCTGATTTTATTCTGTGATACGGGGCTCGATTTTCCGCAGATGTACGACCACATTAACAGGCTGGAGGAATATATCGGCAGACCGATAACCCGCCTGAAAGCACCGCACGATTTTGAATACTACTTTTACGAATACACCCCGAAAAGAAAAAATCCCGATTTAGAGCCCTACAAAGGGTTAAGCTGGGCTGGCCCCCGCAACCGTTGGTGTACGGGTATTCTCAAAACCCGAATTATACGGGCATATCTCAAAAACCTTAAAAAGGATTATGAGCTTATAGAGTATATCGGTATTGCCGCAGACGAGCCGAAGCGGATAAAAGACGCCTGCTATCCGCTTGTTGAATGGCAAATGACCGAGGCTGACTGTCTTGCCTATTGCTATGATCGGGGATTTACTTGGGGCGGCTTGTATGAAATCTTTGACCGTGTTTCCTGTTGGTGTTGTCCCTTGCAGAGCTTGGAGGAACTGCGAAAGCTCTACACCCATTTTCCCGACCTCTGGCAACAATTACAGAAATGGGACGATACCACGTGGCGCACCTTTCTTAAAAACTATTCCGTCCGTGAGCTTGCCGTCCGTTTTGAATTTGAGAAACTATGGCAGGCCGAGGGTGGAAATATCCGCAGCCGTGCGTTTTATACGGCTTTGCGTGATGAACTGGCACGGTACAGATCGGAGGTGACAGAGTGGCGGACATTAAAACAAAAGATGTCATTAAGGGAACGATAAAGGCCCTTGATAAATCGGCGGTTGCCGCCGAGCGTATGCGTACCGCCTATGTTAAGACAAGGGAGAAAGCCGAGCATAGCGTTACCCCTGCGGAAACCACCGCCGAGGAATACGGCTCGGATCGTATCACTACCGCCGCCGAGCGGGTGACGGACGAGGCGGGTTACCAATTCCGCAGAAAAGGACAGAACGGTTTTAGGGACGCAAAGCATAACATTGAGAAAGTAAAAACCAATGTTCAAAAGCTGAAAGACCTTAAATCTACTGCTAAAAAGACAAAGGCGGCGGGTAAAGCCGGAAAGCAGACGGTTAAGACGGCACAGAATACCGTTAAGACCACGAAGGCCACAGGCAAGGCGGCTGTTAAGACGGCACAGGCTACGGGAAAAGCCGCCGTTAAAACCGCCGAAGCTACGGCGAAAACGGCAAAGGTAACGGCAAAAGCTACGGTACAGACCGCAAAGGCTACCGCCGCCGCTGCCAAAGCCGCAGTTAAGGCTACCATTGCCGCCGTAAAACTTGCCGCCAAAGCCATAGCCGCAGCGGTTAAGGCGATTATTGCGGGTGTAAAAGCACTTGCCGCCATTATTGCCGCCGGTGGCTGGGTAGCGGTCGTTGTGATTATCGTTATCTGCGTGATTGCCCTTATTGTAGGATCGTGTTTCGGCATTTTCTTTTCAAATGAAGATACAGGCAGCGCACGGACTATGCAATCGGTCATTACCGAGGTCAACAATGAATACCTTGCCGAAATCGAGGACTTAAAGGGACGGTACACCTATGACGAGGTGGAAATAACGGGCGCTGTTGCCGCTTGGCCGGAGGTGTTGTCTGTGTACTCGGTCAAAACTACAACCGACCCCGACAACCCGCAGGAGGTGGCAACCGTGGACGATTCCAAAAAGGCGCTTATCCGTGAGCTCTTTTGGCTGATGAACACCTTGACGGCTCGGACGGAAACAAAGACCGAAACCGTGATAACGCAGACCGAGGACGGACACGGCAATATCGTTGAAACCGAAACTACCGTAACCAAAACCTATTTGTATATCGTGACAGAGCATAAGACCGCCGAGGATATGGCGGCTTATTACGGCTTTAATGAGGATCAGCGGCAGCAGTTATCCGAATTACTATCCGAAGAAAACCGCAGTATGTGGGACGGTGTGCTATCCGGCATTACCGCATAAAAAGATAAAAGGGCAATAAAACGAATTTATTTGCCCTTTTATCCTACATATTAAATTTATTAGAAAACTGATACATACGATTGACTTTTCCGACCATACCGTGTATAATAAATATTACAAATGTAAGATTTATGATTATTCTGTATTGAAAGGAAATATAATTTTGAACGAAATTACAATACTTGTAGTTATTTCAGCATTGTTACTACCTGTAAATTTGTGTTGCACTTTTTGGATTTTTAAAGAGATTTTGAATTTATCAGCCATAACATTCAGAGAAATGCTCAAAGATTTAAATGGCTTGGCAATTCCCAGCGGAAGATTTGGAAGAGGATTACGCCGGAGACAAAGAATACTTTTAAATTATTTATTGAAAAAAAGTTATGACCAAGAAAAAACGCAAATTTTATTTAGGTATTATAAGTATAGTACAATACCGGGTCTTTTAGCGGTTGTTTTGGCAGACTATATTGCCTTTGCGACAAACAAAAACAAAATCAATGTTGCTTTTATAGGTATTGCAGTTCTTCTTGTATTTAATATTGCACTTGCTATTTATGGAAAAGTTTATAAAACACATCACCCTCTTAACAAAAAAATCTCTGCAATATTTGAAGAAAAGAAAAATAATACTTATGGAATCGGTATTGTAGGAAGCATTGTAGTTATTGTTGTTGCTTTGATAATGTATATAGGTTGTTTTTTACTACTTGCTGCAACAGCATAAACACCATATTATGTATAATAACTATACAAATGCAGTGGCAGGAGGTGAGTTTGAATTTTGACAAAAACATTGAAAAGAATTTTTACTATTACAATTACGCTTTGTTTTAGTTTACTTATAGTGTTTTGGCTTTTAGTCATACCGATTGGAAATGAAATAATTTTAAGCGGTTATGAAAAAGATCTAAAAAATTATGATATTGGCTGCGAATACGATATTATAGAAACGGCTAAATCCTGCGGGAAACTTTATGGTAACGGAAACGGTATGGAATATCTGGTCGTTTCCATTATTAAAACTGATGAAAATGTCAACGAGAATTTACCGACTATCGGTGACGGCATATTTATAATACGAGCTGATAATAATGAGAAACTTGACGAATTATTAAATGTAAATGGCTCTATTGATAAGATAAAGGAAAAGTTGTCAAATATCAGCGATCAATCAAAATATTATATCTTATATTCCTTACACTCTGCTGATAATGAAATATGGGATTTAGATTTTAGAGCGCATTAAATAATAAAATAAGGACGGAGAATCAATATGAAGAACTTACCGCAAATTTCCGATGCAGAGTTTGAGGTTATGAATGTTATTTGGAAAAATGCACCCATAAGCACAAATGATATAGTAGAACAACTTTCTAAAACTACCGAATGGAGTCCTAAAACGATTCAAACAATGCTTTTCCGTTTGGAGAAAAAAGGTGTTATAAAGCACGAAAAAGAAAGCCGCTTTTTTGTCTATTCACCAATAATTAAAAAGGAAGCCTACCTCGAAATGGAGGGTAACGCTTTTGTTAATCGTTTTTTTGACGGTGCTTTAAATCAAATGGTTGTAAGTTATTTATCTAAAAATGAACTTACAACAGAAGATATAGATAGTTTGCAGGCGATTTTGGATAAGAAACGCAAAAATTGAGAGGCGATATTATGTTTATTATGCGCTTTTTAATTGGTAATGTATTTAGCGTTATACTTATCGGGATAATCCTATTACTTAAAAGATTGCTCGGAAATAAGGTATCGCTTAAATTTCATTATCATATATGGTTTACATTATTACTTTCTCTTGTTATTGTATTTTTGCCCACTTCACTATTTCAGCCAATGACTTTTGAAAGTACCGCACAAAATACAGCGGAACAAGCAACCGTAACCACCGATAATACTATTTCAGCGCCGGATATGGCGAATGATTGGAGATATGATTTTACCGAAATGACAGATACATCTGATAATACCAAATTAAATGTGCTGCTAACGGTTGTTTGGTTTATGGGTGTTGTAGGTGTTTCAGGATTTTATTTTATCGGGAACAGAAAGCTAAAAACAATAAAGCGGTTTTCCGAACCACCGCCAAAAGAGCTTATCACTATATTTAATGAATGTTTGGGCAGCACTAACTTAAAATGTAAAGTTCGTTTATTACAATCCGAAATAATAAAATCACCTATAAGTTTTGGGTATAAGGTTGCATATATTGTGTTGCCGAAAAACATATCACAAGAAACCCCGCAGGCTGAAATAGAACATATTTTATTACACGAGCTTACGCACATTAAGCACAAAGATATTTTGGTTAATTTATGTTTATGTGCAGAACAGGTTATATACTGGTTTAATCCTATTATCTGGTGGGCTTTTTCAAAAATGCGGTGTGACCGTGAGGCTTATTGTGATTGGTCGGTATTAAACACTTATAATACCGATGATGAACGGCTCAATTATGGTGATACGCTTTTGGTGTTTGCAAGCAAGAAAACAAATACTTTGATTTATACTGCAAACAGTTTATTTGACAATAAAAAGAATATGAAATACCGTATTGAGCAAATAGTTAATTTTCAAAAGGAAAACAAAAAATCCGCTATAATAAGATGTTGTTTTATTTTTGCTTTGGTTGTTGCAGTAATGATACAAGCCCCGATTTTTTCCGCTGTTGCTTCTGATTTTGGTATATCATATAATCCCAAATATTCACTTAAAACCACCACACAGGATTATAGCGATCTGTACGGGAATTTAGGCGGTTGCGCAGTTATATATGATATGAGGTCTGGAGTTTATAATGTATATAATGAATCGGCTATTACCAAACGAATAGCCCCGAACTCAACTTGTAAAATATATAGTGCTTTAAATGCATTAGAACAAGGCATAATCACCCCTACCCAAAATACTATTGAATGGGATAATATATCCCGTGAAATACCTGTTTGGAATGGTAATCAAAGCCTTGATTCTGCATTAAAAAACTCGGTTAATTGGTATTTTCAGCGCTTGGATAAATCTATAGGTGTTGATAAATTAGAAGCGTTTTATAGAGAAATAGGCTATGGAAACGGATATATTGGCAATGATACTGCGTACTATTGGAATGGCGGTAATTTGAAAATATCTCCTTTGGAGCAGGTGGAATTGTTAGTTAAGCTCTATAACAATGATTATGGCTTTGATAGTGCAAATATTGAAACCATAAAAAACGCTATTTTCCTTTCGGAAAGCGGCGGCAATAAACTTTACGGCAAAACCGGCACAGGCAGAAGAAACGGAAACGATGTAAACGGTTGGTTTATCGGATATGTTGATACCGCAGACAACACCTATTTCTTTGCTGTTAATTTGCAAGGCGAAAATAACGCTAACGGTAATACTGCTACCGAGATCACTTATTCTATTTTCGATAGAATGGGAATTAAAATAAATCCGTAAAAACAAAGTGAGCTGTCAAAGACAGATACTTGGCTTATGGCAGCTCGTTTTTACAGACTTAAATATTACAAATGTAAGATTTGGAGAAATGAAAATGCGAAAAATATTAAAGTCTTTTTGGGGGTGTATTCCCGCCGCTTTTCTTTTGATTTGCATTGTTTTTATTACTATTATTGAAGCGGTAACGGGATGTACATTAAGAGTTATCCCTCGTAGCGTTTTGATATTTGCAGGAGTCGGCGGTTTTGGATTATTGCTGTTGTGGGCGAATTTGAAATATCACGCTTTTGTTAAAAAATCTGATAAACTAATACACCACATAATCGCACAAGTTATTAAAATATTTTCGGTGTCTATTTTTGCAATAACTTTTTTGGTGAGTTCTTTTGGTGTTGCCTGCACATACAATACCGAGCATATTGTGATACGGAATGATATAAAAATGGTTGCGACAGTTCGTAGTTTTTTAGAAGAACAGGTTGACTATTATCAATACAAAAATCCGTTTTTCTACGGTAAATGGCTCGGACACGAAAATTACGGGAACGGCAGCGGTGATCCACTTGCAGAAACCCCAAAACGAAATCCTAAATCTTGGGTATTTTACGATTTAGACGGTAATGTAATCGAAAGCGGTACAAAAAGCGAAATTGACGAAGAGAATACAGATTTAGAGCAGAAAGAAAAAGAAACAATTTTAAGACAAAAATCCGAGATAAAAAAACTTGATATTAGTGTTTTGGATAACAGAGAGGACGAGCTCGTTTTTAATATTTCCATTGACGATTATATAGAAAGTTATAACGGCTATTATTGGAAAGATAAAAAATCTCGTTATTTACTGCCTTCCTCAAATGACAACTGGCGAACACAGATACTTGATACCTCAATTCATTCAAAACACGAAACCGTTTACTACAATTTTACCGAGGACGAAAAGGAGTGGCCCTTGCCGACAATATCCGTTTATGTACCTGCAAATAGTGATTACATACAGGAAATAACGCTTAATTTTGATGACCACAGCTACACGGAGGCTATGTATAAATTATATGAGGAAATGTGTTATTACACGTTAAAAGTATTTTTCCCCGATCTTTCCGATGATAAAATCACTCAATTATATACCACCTTAAATAGTCTGGCTTATGATAATCTTGTCCCCCACGAGCAGGGATATAGCAGTGATTCCGTACCGTGTGCTTTATATCACAAGTACGGTATTGGATTATATCCGTATTTTGCGGTTGGCGAGTGTGTTCACCTTTGCATTATTCCGGTTACGGAGGAAACTATAAACGATTTTGAAAAGAAAGGTGTTGAAATTTATGAAATTGAATAATATAAAAAATTTTATCCAAAAATCTTACATTTGTAATATTAAAAACAATAGGCATTTATTAAGTGTTATTGCATTGATACTTGTAATTCCTATGCTTTTAACAGGCTGTAATTCATCATCACCGGCGGAAATACCCTCCGGCGGGGAAAATACAGCAGAAGCAAAAGAGGAAACAAAAGTTGTCGAAAAAGCGAAAAATAGAAGCCTTGAAATAGTTTCGCTTTATAAAGACAAGTATATAAATGCTGAAAAAATGACCTCCGAATATTACTATAATCAAACTGTTATATCACAAGAGGTAGTCGATGAAATAGAAAATCTTTTAAGAGATAAAGGTTATCCCGTTATGAACAGCGATAGCAAATATCCAACATACCTTGAAAATGCAGAGAGCGTATATGATTTTTGGGAATCGGTTTCTGCAAATAAAAATGCAGAACAAGAGCTAATGACGGTTTCGGTAACGGGCGAAATGTACTATACTTCTTTACATTATACAGACGGCAAAAAATACCGAACATATATTGTTGTTGGTTGGGATGAAAATAATGAGCCCGTTGTCACCTCGGATTCTTATATAGAAATAATGGATTGGGAATTGATAAACGACAAGGAATTTTACTATCAGGTTGTTTATCCTCCGAGAGTGCCGTTTGATGATTATGCCTTGGTGAGATTAGCACCTATGGACAAGACCTTGTATGACCTTACAGAAAAATATATAGCTCCTATCGGTTATTTAAGTAACAATATGTTTGTTTGCGAATGGGATTCAAATAATTATGGCGACCTTTCTTTTAATGACCTGCTTGAATATTTTTATAGAGTAAAAAACAATGAACTTTTCAATATGGAAGATTACGAAAGTGTAAGAGAGCCTTATTACTGTACCTATATTCCGAAAGCTCTATTTGAAAACACAGTAAAACCGTATTTTGATATTTCACTTGAAGAATTTAGAAAATTGAGCTTATATGATAGCGGAAAGGGTGTCTATCCGTGGCAAGAGGTTTGCTGTGAAAATGCAAGAATCTATCCGTCAGTAGAGCCGGAGGTAGTAAAGTATAAAGAAAACAATGACGGTACTTTTACGCTGACAATAAATGTACGGTGTAACGATTACAAAACAGATCGCTTGTTTACACACGAGGTAGTCATACGACCGTTAAATGACGGCGGTTATCAATATTTAAGTAATAAAATCACATATAAAAGTGAACACGAACTACCTCCGAATTATCCGAGGCTACCACCGCAGCGTGAGAAAATCACCGAAGAATAAAAAAACAAACAGAGGTTTTTATTCCTCTGTTTGCTCTTTTGCCTTGTATAATCCCTTTATTGTTGCCTCAATAACGGATAATTCCCTATCGTCTAATTTATCCAAAAGCATATCCACTTGTCTGCGCAAGGTGCTTTTATTTGATGTTTTATCAGGGAATATGTACGAATCGACCGAGATATTAAACATAGTGACAAGCTGTGTGAATAATTGAAAACTTGGGTGCTGTCCCTCGTTTTCGATAGATTGTATATGCCTTGGGGCATAGCCGATTATTTCCGATAGTTGTTCTCTTGTAATATCTTGTGCTTCACGAGCTTTTTTAATCGCTTGTCCTATTGGTCTAAAATCAAATTCTGCCGAGTTTGAAAATCCGTTTTTTCCACCATTCATATAATCACCGCCTGTAAGTTAATCATAATCTTATTATATTTTACAGAAATGCGGTCTCTTATTAAACGATATACAATCTCTTGCTATAAGATATAATATCTCCTATAACAAGAGAAGAAATTGCATAGTGAAATTGGTTGCATAGCCCACCAAATAAAAAAAACGGTGCTTTGGTGGGCTGTGTTGTTGCGCCCAAATAAATTTGCCCCTCCAAACCCGTTTGAGTTTGGAGGGATTTTATGTGTTGGTCTAATACGACTACCTCGCTGCTTATTAAAAGTAGCAGCTACATATAGAGTGTCACACAGGAATGAGGATAAGCTGTTAAAAAAATCCTTACCTGCTTGTGGCACTCTTATATTTTACAAGTAGATATTTCATTTCTACATCACAGATATAATTATGCTTATTGCCGTAAAGGTCATAGTACCTTTGCGGCTTTTTGCGTCTTGTTGAAGAATAAACCTGTTTCAGGTGTAGGCTGCCGCGATCCCCCTGTCGGTGATTTTTCGCTTTAAAAAATCACTATGACAGGAGGATAACACTATGGCTTACAACAAAGCCAAAGAAGAAAGAAAATGGCTACTTTGGAAAGAGACCGAAGAAAAGCAATTACGCAGTTTAGGGGTTAGTGAAGATGTTATCCAAAGGCTGCGTATTCACGATTGGGCGGTATTCAATTCCGATAGGCGATATTATCAGCGTATGCAGGAAACAGGTACATACCTTGAAGAAATTGCCGAAGCGGAATTACCGACCGAAATAAAAACCGTTGCGGATTTTCTCGACAACATAGAAAATCAAGAACTTTTTCAGGTACTAATCACCGTGGACAAGCCCACTTTACAAATTGTCCTTATGAAGATTCAGGGGTATTCTACCCGTGAGATTGCCGCGCATTTAGGACTTACGGTGAAAGCAGTTTATCGTAAACTCGATCGCCTGAAAGAAAAAATAAAAAAATTTAATATGTAGAGGGGAAAATCGCACTTTCCCACGGGCTATTGGGTGAGAGGACAAAAAATCCTCTTACCCTTTCCTGTTATTCAGGTCTGGGTATGTTCCTTGACAACTGAATATCAGGCATTAAATACTTTCCCATTGTTGCAGTAAAACGCAAGCCACATTAAACGCTGCGCCACGACCGGCACTATTACCGTGAGCGAGAAACAGCGATATTTAAGAGCAACGGGCGGCACCCGTTGTACGGCCATAACAGACAATGGGGCGATACTCCCGTACAGCCACAGTCCGAGCGTGATAAAACCGTCGCAGGCAATGGGTACGGTCGATAAGCAGAGACCCTGCCGAGGGTGAGATTCCCGTGGTGCTGATTAGCCGTCAGCCGTTTAATGACCTCCTACGCGAGCTGGGGTGTTGAGAACAAATGAGCTTGCTTTGAATATAGGCCAAGTACAGGACGGGTCTATGGGTATAGAGTTTATACAACAACTTTCCGACCTTAATTACTGTTCTGTGCTTGACCTCTACATAGGCGGTACATACCGTCTAAAATTCAAAGGAGGTTTATCTATGAACAAAACATATCAGCGTGGCGAAATGTACTACGCTAACCTGACGGGCGGGATCGGCTCGGAACAAGGAGGACGCCGCCCCGTTCTTATCATTCAAAACAATGTCGGAAATAAACATAGCCCTACCGTCATTGTTGCAGCCTTGACGGACGAAACCAACAATAAAGCGAAATTACCTACCCATTATCGTTTACCCGCTGAAAACGGCCTTAAAATGTCGTCTATCGTGCTTTTAGAACAACTGCGGACTATCGACAAACGCCGATTAGAGGACTACATCGGCATACTGCCTGAAAAAGACATTAAGGGTATCAATCACGCTTTGGCTATCAGCATTGGCCTGATTGACGCTGTACCCAACAAATTAACACTTTGCCTTTGCCGCACCTGCGCCGACAACTTTTACGGTACAGGTGCTTTTGTTTTGAAAAGAGTTAATCCGGCACAGGTCGAAAAAGACACCTGTACCTACTGTAACCAACGCAAGGGGTACGATTATCAGGTATTCCCTAAAAACAGGCAGGAGGGCAATTTATGAGCATACAAGATAATTATAAATTGCTTTTCACGGATTACCCCGATGTAGTGAACGCCGAGCAGATGTGCCAAATGCTCGGCGGCATTAGTATAAAAACAGGCTATAAGCTATTGAAAAGCGGCAAGGTAAAAAGTTTGATTGTAGGACGGCAATACCGTATTCCTAAACTCTATATTCTTGAATATCTGGAAATCGCAGAAAAATCTACTGCGTAAAACTTTATTCGCACATTTGGCCTTTGATATGATATGAGCTATAATATACTTGTCAATGGCGGATGAAATTTGTACTGCACACATTAAGGAGGTATTTTTATGGTTGCAGGTCATCTGCGAGAAAAAAGAGGTTACTATCACATTGTATTAAGTTATACAGACGAAAACGGGGTTAGAAAAACACCGTCAAAAACAACAGGCTTACCCATTAAAGGTAATAAGAAAAAGGCCGAGGCTATGTTAGTTGCGGCTCGTCAGGAAATGGACGCCAAACTGCAACAGCGAATTTTGGATAAAAAACAAGGGTTTTATAAAAATCCTGCCGACATTCCTTTTACGGATTTTATGCTCGATTGGTTGGAAATTATGCGTAATAGTGTTGAGATAACGACCTATGCGGGATATGTTCGGAATGTAAAAAATAAAATTGTTCCTTATTTCAAAGAACATCACTCCAACTTACGGTTGTGTGAAATTGAGCCGAAACATATTCAAGACTATTACACCTATGAAATGAGGGTAAACGGCGTTTCGGCAAATACGGCTATACACCGACACGCAAATATCCGTAAAGCCTTACAACACGCTTTCAAAATCGGCTTACTTGACAATAACCCTGCGGATCGTATTGAACGACCGAAAAAGGAACAGTATGTTGCCGAGTATTACAAAGAGGAAGAATTGGAGCAGTTATTTAATGTTGTGAAAGGCGATCCCGTTGAGCTCGGTGTTATACTTGCCGCTTTTTACGGATTGCGCCGTAGTGAGGCCTTGGGGTTAAAATGGAGCGCTATTGATTTCAAAAATAAAACCCTGACTATTCGCCATATCGTCACGGAGGCCTGTATAGACGGTAAAAGCATTATGGTAGAAAAAGACCGCACCAAAACAAAGTCAAGCTACCGTACTTTGCCGTTGGTGCAGCCGTTTGAAGAATTGTTGTACCGTTTAAGAGCGGAACAAGAACTAAACCGTAGGTTGTGCGGCTCGTCTTATAGCAAAAAATATCTTGATTACATTTATGTCAATGAGATAGGCGACCTCATAAAACCCGGTTATATTACGCAACATTTTCCAATGGTATTAGCCAAAAATAATATGCGTAAAATCCGTTTTCACGATTTACGGCACAGTTGTGCAAGCCTTTTATACAAAAGCGGTGTGAGCTTAAAAGATATTCAAGCGTGGTTAGGGCATAGCAATATTTCTACAACAAGCAACATTTATACTCATTTAGATTTTGATTCCAAAGTGTCCTCGGCTAATGCAATTATAGGGGTATTTCCCACCGCTAATTAAAAATGTCCCTCCAATGTCCCTCCTAAAATAACACCTCAAACGGCAAATTTGCTATTATGGGTATTTTAATTTAGGGACTATCCGAGAAAAAGAAAAAGCCCGTAAACCCCGATAAATAAAGGGTTTACGAGCTACCATTAAGCTGGTGCCGCTGACCGGACTTGAACCGGTACGAAGTCGCCTTCGAGGGATTTTAAGTCCCTTGTGTCTGCCTATTCCACCACAGCGGCATTTGTATTTTCAAAGCCCATTCCCGATGTCCTTTCCGAGAAATCGGAGGGACATCGAGGAGGGACATTCAAAACCAATTACATATTTAATTTTCAAAAACCCTTATAAATAAAGGGGTTACGGCGATAGTGGTATTAAACCACGCAGGAGATTTTAAGTCCCTTGTGTCTGCCTATTCCACCACAGCGGCATATATTTAATAATATATTATTCAAGCCGTTTTGTCAAGATTTTTTTATTAAAACTTAATTTTAATTTTGCAACAATAAATCAGTATATTTTAAATTTTTGCTTGACAAAAAT